>ENA-UOOH01000021-UOOH01000021.1-fermentation-metagenome-genome-assembly--contig:-NODE-21-length-159266-cov-24.985001_pt1 | contig 159266 bp, 147 predicted proteins | sample MGYA00245778_ERZ724025 | MGnify/ENA primary metagenome ERZ724025 (study PRJEB28704, sample SAMN03018313) | fermentation metagenome | biome: anthropogenic terrestrial biome; feature: soil... | reverse complement strand
CCTCGCCATTGCCGGATATTATAAACATTTTCTCTTTATCAGCTACAATAAGCAAGGCCTCTAATTTCCTTAATACCCGGTCAGATCGCCATTCCCGCGCTATCTCCACCGAAGCCCGGGTTAAGTTTCCCCCGACCTGTTTAAGCTTTTCTTCGAATTTGGCGAAAAGGGTAAAGGCATCGGCCACCGCCCCGGCAAAACCTGCGATTACCTTACCATCGTAGAGGCGTCTGGTTTTATTGGCGTTGCTTTTCATGATCGTGTTCTGGCCAAAAGTCACCTGCCCATCGCCGGCTATAGCGGTATGGTCACCCTTCTTTATAGCTACAATAGTCGTTCCTTTAAACATACAATTACCTCCGTGGATGGGTTTTATTATGGATGTTTTTTATATTTTCCCGGGTCAAATGGGTATATATCTGGGTGGTGGAAAGTTTTACATGACCAAGCAGCTCCTGCACGGAGCGTAAGTCGGCGCCGTTATTAAGCAGATGAGTAGCAAAAGAATGGCGCAGCATATGGGGATTAACTTTCTGATTCAGAGCCACCTCTTCCACATATTTGTTAAGTATGTTTCTTATACTGCGTTCGGAAAGACGCTGACCATATTTATTCAAAAACAGGGCGTTGGCAGCCTCCCGGGACTTGCGGGCAAAACCGGCTCGGGCTCCATTAATATACGCTTTCAGAGCCTCCCTAGCTTTGCTGCCCAGAGGAGCGATTCTCTCCTTGTTGCCCTTGCCTTTTACTTTCACCATGGCATTAGCCAGATCCATGTCTTTCAAATCAATTCCCACCAGTTCACTGACCCGTAATCCGGTGGCATACAGGGTTTCTAATATTGCCCGATCGCGCTTTCCCGCATCCGATGTCAAATCCGGAGCTGATAACAGGGTTTCTATCTCAACCGGATAGAGAAAGCGAGGCAGTTTTTTGTCTTGTTTAGGAGTGGCGACAGCAGCTATAGGGTTGCCCGGTAAAATGTTTTCCCGGCACAGGTAGCGAACAAATGAGCGCAAAGACGCCAGTTTTCTGGCCATGGTGGAACGGGTCAACCCGCGCTCCTGCAAGTGCGCCAGATATTCTCTTACCAAGCGGTGGTTGAAAAACGCTGCCGTGATCTCTTCCCGGGGGATTTGGTACTGGTCAGCAATAAAATCGAAAAACTGGCATAGATCAGTGCGGTAACTCACCAGAGTCAGGCTGGATGCACTTTTTTCAACCCGCATATGGTCCAGGAAACCATCAATATATTGAAATAACATAATTCTCCTGTATCCTATCTTTTTTAAGGCCATGCTAACATAAGGCAAATAGTTTTACAACTTTTTCAGAAACAATTCTGAAAATTTATCCATTTCCTGCAGCGATCTTCTTACATAAGCGGCGTATCTGTTTTTTTTATCCCGTACCGGTGCCGCCAGAGAGGGTAGTAAGCCAAAATTGGCATTTACCGGCTGAAAGTTATCCGGATCGGTTTGGGTTATAAATTGCAGGAGCGCACCTATCATGGTAACCGCCGGCAAAACCGCCGGGCTCTTGCCGGCCATTATTCTCAGGGCATTGATGGCAGCAAAGATACCGGTAGCCGCTGATTCCATATAGCCTTCAACCCCGCTGATCTGTCCGGCAAAAAGAATCCTCCCGTCCGGTTTAAACTGTAAGGTTGGCATTAGTACTGCCGGGCTGTTGATATAGGTGTTGCGATGCATCACTCCATATCTGACAAATTCAGCCTTTTCCAAACCTGGTATAAGCCGGAAAACCCGGTCCTGCTCCCCCCAGCGCAAACGGGTCTGGAAGCCAACCAGGCCGTATATTCGCCCCTCTACATCCTCCTGCCGCAATTGTACCACCGCATAAGGTTTAGGTTGGTCTATTCCGGGGCTGAGCCCCACCGGGCGCATGGGACCAAACCGCAGAGTATCTTCTCCCCGGCGGGCTATCACTTCTATCGGCATACAGCTATCGAAAAAAAGCTTACGGTCAATACTGTGTCCTTCTTTGATATCGGCATTGACCAGTTCCCGATAAAAGGTCTCATATTCTTCCCGGGTCATCGGACAGTTGTAATAATCATCGCTGCCTTTGCCATAGCGTGACGCTTTGAATACTTTTCCCTTATTCAGGCTTTCAGCAGTGACACTGGGAGCTATGGCATCAAAAAAATAGAGGTGCTCCTCCCCGGTAAGTCTCTGCAATTCCCGGCTGAATTTCTCTGAAGTAAGGGGGCCGGTAGCTATAATAGTGATACCCTCGGGCGGAACCCGGGTGATCTCTTCTCTTACCAGTTCAATCAAGGGGTGGGCCAGAATCCGGTCCGTTACTGCGGCGGCAAATAAATCCCGATCCACTGCCAGAGCTGAACCGGCAGGCACTCTGGTTTCATCTGCACAAGCCAATAACAGAGAACCCAGGGTTCGCATTTCTCGTTTAAGCAAGCCCTGAGCACTATCTTCAAGATCAGATTTTAAGGAGTTACTGCATACCAGTTCGGCCAGTTGCGAAGTCCGATGGACCGGTGTAGTCTGCACCGGTCTCATCTCATAGAGCCTCACTTTCTGTCCTCGGGCAGCTATATAGTAGGCAGCCTCACACCCGGCCAGACCACCGCCTATAATATTAATCCACTGCGCACTCAGACTCTCATCCCCTTACTGTATTTGCATTCGGGGTTTTGGCAGACAACCTCGCTTTCTTTGTTGCGGTTCTGCTTTTCCACCAGTATGTCTCCGCAAACCGGGCACTTTTCGCCGGTGGGTTTGTTCCAGGAGCGAAACTCGCAGCTGGGATAGTTGCTGCAGCCATAGAAGCGCCTTCCTTTTTTGCTCTTAAGAGCGACAATAGCACCACCGCAGAGGGGGCACTCCACTCCCACTTCTTCATTGAAGGATTCGGTATGGCGGCAATCAGGGAAACCCGAGCAGGCCATAAATTTCCCAAAACGGCCATGCTTGATCAGCATCGGTTTTCCACATTCCGGGCAGTCCTTGCCTGCTTCTTCGTCCTTGATTTCTACTTTGGGCACCAGGGCCAGGGCCTTCTCCAAATCTTCGGCAAAGGGACGATAAAAGCCGTCAACCGCTTGCTTCCAGTTCAGTTCGCCCTCTTCTATCATATCCAGATTTTCTTCCATGCGGGCGGTAAACTCAACATCCATAATGCCGGCAAAGTGTTTTTTAAGTAAGTCAACCACGATAAATCCCAGCTCCGTGGGTACAAACTGTTTGTTTTCCCGCTCGACGTAATTGCGCTTAAGAATAGTATCAATTATAGGGGCATAAGTACTGGGCCGGCCAATATTTTTCTCCTCCAGCAATTTAACCAGGCTGGCTTCACCAAAACGCGGAGGCGGCTGGGTAAAATGCTGTTCCGGTTTTAGGGCGCGCAATTCCAGTTGGTCTCCCTTTTCCAGTTCGGGTATATAATTTTTACCCTCTTCCTCCTCGCTGTCGTTATAGACCTTCTTATATCCGGCAAATTTCAGCTGGGAACTGCTGGCCCTCAGGCCATACTCCCCGGCGCTTATTTCCACACTTAAAGTATCAAATACCGCCGCCGTCATCTGGCTGGCCAGAAAACGCTCCCAAATCAATTTGTATAAGCGATACTGATCCCGGCTTAAAAATTGCTTTATGCTCTCCGGGGAACGGGAAACTGAGGTAGGGCGAATAGCTTCGTGGGCATCCTGAGCCCCTTGTTTGCTTCTGTATTCATTGGCAGTTTCAGGCGCAAATTGAGCCCCGTAGTGAGTGCGGATATAATCAAGCGCCTCTACCTGGGCTACGCTTGCTACTCGGGTGGAATCAGTCCTGAGATAGGTAATAAGGCCTATGGTCCCCTCCTGACCGATTTCCAGACCTTCGTAAAGTTCCTGGGCCACCTTCATGGTGCGTTTGGAATAGAAATTAAGCCGGCGGGCGGCTTCCTGCTGCAGGGTACTGGTTATAAAGGGCGGCGAAGCTTTTTTGCGTTTCTCTTTTTTCTCCACCTTGGTTACAAATAATTGGGCCTTCTGTATGCTTTTTACTATATCGTCTTTCTGGGCTTCGGATTCTATTTCGATTTTTTTGCCGCCCCGGCTGGTCACCCGGGCAGTAAAGTCTTTACCCTGGTCTTTCCTGAGAATCGCCTCTATAGTCCAGTATTCCTCAGGAACGAAATTTCTGATTTCCTCTTCCCGCTCACAGATCAGGCGAATCACGACGGATTGCACTCTTCCGGCCGAAAGTCCTTTACGGACCTTGCTCCAGAGCAGCGGGCTCAGGTTATATCCTACCAGCCGGTCCATGACTCTCCTCGCTTGCTGGGCATTGACCCGATCTAAATCTACCGGCCGCGAATTCTTAATCGCATTCTTGACCGCATCGCGGGTAATCTCGTTGAATTCTATACGGCATTTTTCTTCCGGAGCCAATTTTATGGCATTCTGAAGATGCCAGGCAATGGCTTCACCTTCCCGGTCAGGGTCGGTCGCCAGCAAAACCCGTGAAGCCTTCTGGGCTTCCTCCTTGATCTCTTTTAAGAGACTGCCTTTGCCGCGTATGGTTATATACTGGGGTTCAAAATTATTTTCCAAATCAATTCCCAGTTTACTCTTGGGCAAATCCTTAATGTGACCAACCGAAGCCTTTATTTTGTAGCCTTTACCCAGAAACTTGCCTATGGTTTTAGCCTTTGCAGCAGACTCAACTATTACCAGGGTAGTTGCCGCCAAAAATATCACCTCTCCACAAATGTGTTGTATTTAGATTCTCAAATAATAATTACCCGGTAAGGATTTAATTATACCTTCCATCTCAAGTTTCAGCAAAAGTGTGCTCAACCTGCCTATATCCAACCCGGTAGCTTGAAGCACTTCATCAAAATGCCGAGAGTCAGGTTCCAGCAGAGCCAGTATCTGTTTTTCACTTTCATCCCGCCAGACCAGATGTCCCTGCTCTGCTTTCCTCTGCGTACGATTGATATCATAGTATTCTTCGAGAATATCTTCAATACCTGTTATAAGTTTGGCCCCCTGTTTGATTAAATTATTGGGCCCGGCACTGGTCTTGCTATTGATCGGCCCGGGAAGGGCAAACACATCTTTTCCCTGCTCCAGAGCAAAATCAGCCGTTATAAGGGCGCCGCTCTTTTCTTTAGCCTCAATTACCAATACTCCCCGGCTCAGACCGGAAATTATGCGGTTACGCAGGGGGAAATTATGAGGTTCAGGTGCGGTATGCAGGGGAAATTCGCTTATGATCGCTCCTGAAGCCATTATATCTTGATACAGCCTCCGGTTTTCCGGCGGGTAGATTACATCCAGGCCGCTTCCCAGAACAGCTATAGTCCTGCCTGCTTCCAGCGCCCCCCGATGGGCTTCGCTGTCAATTCCCCGCGCCAAGCCGCTTACTATCACCATCCCGGCAGCAGCTAGTTCTTTAGCCAGTTTTTGCGCCGTAGTTTTTCCGTAAAGGGTAGCGACCCGGGAGCCGACTATAGCCAGGCAAGGCTGGTCGGTAATCTCCAGGTCTCCCCGGTAGTAAAGGACATAGGGAGGGTTGCTTATATACTTTAATTTTTTCGGATAGAGAGGTTCATTCCAGCATACTATACTGATATTATGAGACTCATATTCTTCCAGCAAGCGCTCGGGGGGAACTTTTCTTTGCTCCAGAACCGCATCAATCACGCCGGTATCAATAAATGAACCATATAAGGCACCCCGATCAGCCTGGTAAAAAGCCCGAAAACTGCCAAACACTTCTTCTATCCTGTACAGGCTTCTGCTGCCTAAACCCGGTAGGGAGTGAAGGTTGCAGACAATTGCCTTTTCCAACCTGTCCATAATTTATATTTCCGTTCTTCCTTAAAATGTTTATTGCTAACCTGACCTACAGTCATTGATAACACAAAACCGGATAGCAGGCAAGACAAAAAGTTGTTATTTACATTTGTGTTATCTTTTACTATTTGCTTTTCGCTCCCACATATTATGGTATCTTAACTGGATTCCAGCAGGGGTGGGAAATTTTTCGTTCCTAAGCTTAATAAAACCCGGGAAAGATAAAAAAAATAGTCCTATGTTTTTAAGAAGGGGGTGAAATCATGTTGTCAGGTATGATGGAGGGCAAGAACTCCATAAGTAAAAAATTATTCAATAATGATAAAGTGGATCCGGGGACATTCAGCTTCCTGGAACCGGGATGGTGGGCACTGCATGCAACTGCTATTACTGGCGTATATATACTGGGTGCTATGATAGCAAAAAAATCACGGGAAGAGATGTAGAGGGGAGAAAATGATATTATATAGTATTGAACCTATACGGGATCTGAACGATCGCTTAAGGATACCTACCACCAGTCATTATCTTGATGAAGACGATATTTATGAAGATATCTGGCTGCCGATCGGCGACGATAAAGAAGCCGATATAAGCAGCCTTATCCAGCAGCAGCGGTTATACCGGGATTAATAGACGCGGATTAACGCAGGCTGAACTTCACTTGAAGAAAGGCTGAATATTGACTAAAAACCATAACCGACGTCAGGGGAGGAGATTTGATTCCAGGCCAAAACGGCCTTCATGCACTACTGATCGGGTATGAAGGCCGTTCTTGATTGAACTTTAATGATTGCGCTAAACTATCCGCTTATTGCAGGCAGCCAAACCTGAAAGGTGGTCCCTTGCCCCTCCTGGCTGACCACGCTGATTTTGCCACCGTGGCCTGCAACGATCAATTGGCTGATCGACAAGCCCAGACCGGCGCCGCCATATTTTCGGGTGCGGGAGGAATCACTGCGATAAAAACGGTCAAACACCCGCTCCAGATGCTCGGCGCTGATTCCCGGGCCGTTGTCCTGCACCGACAATTGCACTCCCTGCTCCTGTCCGGTCAATGATATTTGTATATGGCCCTGTTCAGGGTCGGTATATTGCACCGCATTATGAAAGAGATTTAACACTACCTGTTTCATCTGGTCAGTGTCATATTTGCATCTTAGGACCGAATCAATTCTTAGTTCCAATTTTCGGTCGCCGGCCAGAATGCGCAGTTGGGGTTCCATCTCCTGAATGACCGCGTCCAAACAGCCTTCTTGCAGTTCAATGCGGGGTGCGCGGTCAAGTTTGCTCAACAGCAGCAGATCATGGACCAGCCTGTTGAGGCGCTGCGATTCACTGTGCATGCTTTTCAGGGCTTTTTCCAGCTGATCGGGCTGATTGGCCGCCCCCCGCAGCAGCACTTCCAGGAATCCGTGGATTGCGGTTAAAGGGGTGCGCAGTTCATGGGAAGCATCGGCTATAAAGCGCCGCATCTGCTCCTGGGTCTCCCGCTCGGCCTTGAAGGAACTCTCCAGGCGTTGCAGCATGCCGTTGAATGATTCCGCCAAACGGTCGATTTCCGCCTGCCCTTGCCGGGTGGAAAAGCGGCTGTCCAAGTTGCCGGCGTCGATCTGCCCGGCGATATCCACCATATTGGAGAGAGGAACCAGAGTTTTTTTCAGCACCGGCAAATAGGCCAGCAACCCCAGGAATAGCGCTATCAAGCTGAGCAGGAAAAAGGTAAGCAGCTGCCGGATCATCAATTCCTTGAGCGGAGCGGTGGGGGTGCTTATCTGCAGTACGCCCTTTAGTTCATGCCCGGGTTGGGCGATAACCGGCTGAAAAACCACCAGTTGTTCCGCTCCCCCGCTGTTGGTTACGATGTAGTCCCGGCCGGGCCGGCCCGCGTTAAATTGCGTACCCGGCCGGCCGCGACCGGGAAATTGCCCTGGTCCCGGCTGACGGCGCAAGAGCTGCCGATACTCTCCTGCCTCCAGGCGGGGAGGGATGATCTCGCTGCGGTCATCAGCAAACAGCACCGTATAGTTGCCTTGCTGATCAATAAAGGCCAGATTGGCGTCAGGGATAAAAATCCGCGGCAGGCCCCCCATCTCATCATATTGGCTGCCGGTCATCTGGTTCAGTATATCGTAGGAGAGCGGCATGATCTGGCTTTGCAGGCTGTCCGCTTTGTTTCTGTATATGACCTCCTGCATAAAAACATACTGCAGGAGGCCGATCAAGAGCAGCAATCCGGCCAGAATGAGCAGGGAACGGGATAATAATTGCGCCCGCAGGGAATGGGAAGGGAAAAAGGAACGAAACCAGGCGCTTATTCTTGCTTTCATGAGATGTCGACCCGGTAGCCTAACCCGCGCATAGTCCGTATTATTTGATGATCTTTATCGTTTAATTTATCCCGCAGGGAACGGATATAAACCTCGACAATGTTTTCCTCGCCGCCGAAGTCATAGCCCCACACCTTATCCAGAATCATAGCCTTGCTCAATACCAGCCCGTGGTTGAGGACTAAAAATTTGAGCAGTTCATATTCAGTCGGAGACAGCTCCAAAACCCGGTCTTCGAACTTGATTTCCTTGCGCCGGTCGTCGATGAGAAAAGCTCCGGCCGCAACTTCGCCGAACAAATTGGGAAACTGATTGCGGATGCGGGCATAGATCCGGGCCAGCAATTCCTCGAAACTAAAGGGCTTGATCAAATAATCATCGGCTCCGATAGTAAGGCCCTTCACCCGGTCATCCACTTCATCCCGGGCAGTGAGCATAATCACCGCCACATTCTCCGTTTTTTTGAGCATGCGGCAGACTTCAAAGCCGTCCATCCCGGGCATCATCACATCCAGAACCACCACCTGGGGCTGAAACTGTTTGATCAAAGTAATAGCGGTTAGGCCATCCTGAGCAGTCTGCACCTTGAATCCTTCATTTTGCAGGCCCAGTTCCAAAAACTGCAGGATATTCGGTTCATCGTCCACCACCAGGATTTTTACTCCCTTTAGCTGTTGCATCCCTGACCTACCGCCTTTAAGACTTGTTATTGATATTGTATCCCGACTTAACTGAAGCTGTACTGAATGAAAGCTGAAAATTTGCCTAAACCGGTAAAATTCCCCGGAACACGTAATTTTTCTACCAGTATTATACCATTCCGGAGGTAAAATGCGGCATAACCAGCCATACTCTGTCTTTTTACTGTAATGCTTCTTCCAAATTTTCAACATAATTCTGCCACATTTTCGGCATAAATATTATATATTGTTATTTTTGTTAAAATATAAATGTTATTGTTGTTAATTTCGATATAATTAATAAAATTTTAAAGGAGTGACGCCAATGAATGTAAGTTGGGACCCCAATATCTATTCTTCCTTTATCAGAAACACCCTGCAGAACAGTACCTTGAGCAACAGTGAGGAAACCGATACCGCTTCAAGCTCTAGCGGGGATACGGTGCAGATCAGCCAGGCGGCTATCAATGCTTTATTGTCGGCCCAGGAAGACATGTTATCTTCCGATGACAGCTCCTCCACCTATGATCTGACCCAAATCCTGGAAGACAAGCTGGAGGCTCTGGCAACCGACGGCACCATCACTGCAGAACAGGAAACTGCCATCCAGAATTCCCTGACTTCTTCCTCCCAGGTGGAAAGCTTTGAACACGTGCTGTCCGATAAGCTGGACGAACTGGTTGCCGCAGGCACTATAACCCAAGAGCAGGGAAAGGCCGTCCAGGCCGCATTGCAACCTCCCGCCCAGGGTGCGCCTCCGTTCCAAGGCGGTTTTGGGCAACTGCTCAGCGATAAGCTGGATGAACTGGTCGCCGCAGGCACGATCAGCGAAGAGCAAAAAAGCGCCGTCCAGTCTGCCTTAAAGCCCCCTTCCCAGGGTACTCCGCCTCCGCCTCCTGCCGGCAGGGACGATTCTGAGGACTGGCTCACTGAAGAACTGGAGGATTTAGTGTCATCCGGCACTATAACCCAGGAACAGGAAGACGCCATTCAGGAGACCTTGCAGTCTTATGCAGATGGCAGCGCTGATGCGCAGACGGGAAATCTCTGGGGTAATTTTCAGAATTCCCTGGATGAGCTGGTATCCGCCGGCAATATATCCCGGGAGCAGGCCGCAGCCATCAATGACATCCTGAACATTTCCCCCGAAAGCGTCTGATTACGACCCGGCAGCTTGCCGAAAAGACCGTTAACGCCAATCGTTAACGGTCTTTTTTAAAACAAGCCAAGGTCTGCCGCCCCCTGTTTTATATAGTTTATATTATGGTTCTATGGCTGCGGAGTCTGCCTGACTTTTACTGCGGCGACCGTCTTCTGTTCATCCCCCTGCCCCTCTTCAAACCATACTTCCAGCATATCATCCTGCTTGAGATCGCCGACGCTTATCCCCCTGGCTGTCGTCCCGGCCCCCCTCATGATTTTAGCTTCCCCCTCCCTCTCCCGGCTTGCCGGCAGAATTCCCTTTCAGGTTCGATAGCGCGGTCCGATTGCCTCTACTCTTCAAACCGGTATCCGTACCCCCAGATGGTTTTGACATTCTTGCTTGATCCGCTTTGCCGCAATTTCCGGCGCAGGCGTTTGACCAGGTCGTCGACCGCTCTGGGGCTGCCGACGTAATCACACCCCCAAACCCGATCCAGCAGTTCCTGGCGGTTAAAGCTGCGCTGGGGTTGCTGGACCAGCAATAATAGGAATTCATATTCCATGGGGGTAAGCAGGACTTCCTGATCATCTACCGTGATATGCCGGTCATTGAGATTGATCTCCAGATTGCCCGCCGTTATTATCTCCTCGGTTGCGGCCGGCAGAGGGGAAGATCGAAACAAAGACCGGACCTGGGATATCACCTCCCGAGGACTGAAAGGCCTGATCAGATAGTCGTCGGCGCTTATTTCCAGGCCCGGAATCAAAGCGCTTTCGGGCTGCTGATCAACAATAACGATCACCGGCAGGCCGCTACGGCTTCTTATCTCCCGGCAAAACTCCAGGCTCTCATGATCGGGCCGGGTAAAATTCAGAATAAACATATCTGCGAATTCTGATTTTAATCGTTTCCTGGCTTCTTCAACCGAAGTGAAGATTTCCACCCTGAACTTTTCCCGCAACAGATATTCCTTAAGGATACAGCTACTGCTTTCCTCGCCGCCGATGACAAAGATAGTACTCAAAATCACCACTCCACAATCAAAACTATAGAGGACGGATACTATTCGAAGCGCAAAGCTTCAATGGGATTGGAATTGGCTGCCTTGGGTATATTAAAGGTCGACATACAATCATCACTCCAAATAATTTATTGTGGTTGTATGGTATCCTTAATTTACCACCTCCGCATCCTGCTGCATGTATTATCCAGTCCCTAACTGAAATTGCCCTGAATTAAAGCTGAAAAAATATTGAAGATGGTAAATTTTATCCGCCCCGGGGCTGAGAGAACGCAAAAAAAGCCCCGGTACTCCGAGGCTATTCCGCGTCAAAAAGGTCTTATGCTTGGATTATCCGTATTGAAACACCTGGGTACAGCGGTCTCCGAAAATATCATGCACCCTTACCGCTACAGCTCCCGATTCCCCACGGGGAATTAACACGCTGGCAGAAGTCGGCAACGATTCGTCCCATTTCATTTTATCCCGCATGATCTGCACCTGAGAGCGGAAAATATCTCCGCGGTAATCAAGATCCAGTTCCCAGAACTGGATTTGGGTTTTAAAAGAAGTATCCAGGCTGATTTTTGGGCTCGGAGCATACGCCATTATAGCGACATCAATTCTGGAATACTCATGATCATATGCCTGGTGGCTGAAATTCACCTGCAGGCGGTTATGATTTAACCGGGACGGTTGTGCCCGGTTCACCACCTCCAGAATAAACGGCTGGGAATTCATCCGTATCATCCGCTGGATGGAAATAGTTGCTGCCAGGGGACTATTATCGCAGATCACCCATTGGCGGTTTAATTTTTCACAGACCGCCGCCGTAGTACCTGAACCGGCATAAAAGTCGGCCACCAGGCTGTCAGGATGGGAAGCGGCGGAAATCAATCTGGTTAACAGACCCTCTGGTTTCTGGGTAGGGAACTTGAGATTTTCATAGGCGGTGGGGCTCAATATTTTATTGATATCAATCCACCAATCCTGCATCAGCGCCCCCTCCTGGTGCAAACGGTATTTATCCCCCTTAACCCTGGTTAATCCTCTTTCTACTGTCCCTCTGCTGTACGGGCGATACTGAGGATTAAAAATATAGTCGGCGGTTTTGCCATACCAGAATATAAGATCATGTTTACGGTGAAAATGACTTTTGCTGCCACTGCCTCCGCCATAACACCATACTATTTCGTTGATAAAATTACCGGAGCCAAAGATTTCGTCCAGAATAATTTTTATATAGTGGCTCACATGCCAGTCAAGATGTACAAATATGCTTCCCCGGGGACTTAATAACTGTTTCATTAATTTAAGACGGGAGTATAGATCATCCAGATAAGTATCCAGATTTTCCTCACCCTCATCTACGAATACCAGCCGTTCCAGATTATGGTCCCCATCTCGGTCGGCCAATTTTATTTTGGAACTATATTTTTGGCGGCTTAAATAAGGAGGGTCAATATAGATAAGATCAATCCGTTCCTGATAGCCTTCCTCCAGCAGCAGCTGCAGAATTTCCAGATTATCTCCCTGAATCAACTTTCCTGAGAAGTTTTCCGGCTCGGCAGCAACCGGGGCGAACGGATAAGGGAAAAGTTCTTCGCTTTGGTAGGGATGAGCAAATATGTACTGCCGCTCTATATTTATAGGTTCAGACAGGTTGGGCTTTTCTTGCTGCCTGCTTTTCCAGACCAGCCTGACCGCATGCCGATTTCCCATCGCTTACAATACCCCGCTAATATAATTCCTTAACCCATCTTAACACAAAAAAGCCCTGCCGTGGCAGGGCTGCATTCATCAATAATAACTGCACTAATGAACCAGAGAATTCATGCGCACCAGATTATCTGCGGTAAAGGCCTGCTCCAGGGAATAGAAATGGGTGGTCACAGGTATCAACAGGGTAAGAATCATTACTACCAACAGCATAATCATTAATTTACGTCCCATATTGAAGCCTCCTTTGTGCATATTGCCGGGTCTTATTTTCAGATATATTTTCTCAATTGTTTTAAAGCTGCTTTTTCCAGCCTGGAAACCTGGGCCTGAGAAATACCGATTTCATCCGCTACCTCCATCTGGGTCTTGCCGGCAAAAAAGCGGAGACTGACTATGTGCTTTTCTCTTTCTCCCAGTTTTTTCATGGCTTCTTTTATAGCTATCTCTTCCAGCCATAACTGATCCGTGTTTTTATCATCACTGATTTGATCCATCACCAGTATCGGGTCGCCGCCATCATTGTAAATAGGTTCAAATAAAGAAACCGGTTCTTGTATGGCATCCAGGGCAAATACCACTTCTTCCCGGGGAACATCAAGATACTCGGCTATTTGCATTACCGTGGGTTCGGTTGAATTATCCGCTATCAGTTTTTCCCTTACCTGCAGAGCCTTGTAGGCTATGTCTCTTAATGACCGGGATACCCTTACCGCATTATTATCCCTGAGATATCTCCTGATTTCGCCAATGATCATAGGAACGGCATAGGTTGAAAATCTGACGTTCTGGCTGAGGTCAAAGTTGTCTATGGATTTAATAAGCCCTATACATCCAACCTGGAACAGATCATCAACATACTCGCCCCGGTTGCTGAACCTCTGAATAACACTTAATACCAGCCTCAGATTACCCTGAATCAGCTTATCCCGCGCTTCCGTTTCCCCCGCTTGCATAGCTTTGAAAAGGGTGCGCATTTCATCGTTCTTCAGAACCGGCAGTCTGGAGGTATTGACGCCGCAGATTTCTACTTTATTGATCACCGCTTCACCCCTTCCCCGGTATTTAAATCTCTTTTTCAAATTATTTACTAAACGGGCTGATATTATTCGAATTATTGATTTCATTGTAAAACTCTGCTTGAATGCATAAATATGCAGGAGTCGCACAACGGCTCCTGCATATTTATGCATTCAAGCTACCACATTATAATTTTTTGCAGTGAATCATTACTCAATTTTACGGATTTCCCGCTGCAGGCGTTTCAGTATGCGTTTTTCCAGACGTGATATATAGGACTGGGATATACCCAGAATGTCGGCTACTTCTTTCTGGGTCTTCTCACCCACGTCGCCCAAGCCAAAGCGGAGCTGAATTATGGTTTTTTCCCGGGCGCTGAGCTTATGCATGGCCTGCCAGAGCAGGTTTTTTTCCACTTCTCCTTCTATTTTTTTATAGATCATGTCACTTTCGGTTCCCAAAACATCTGAAAGTAAAAGCTCATTGCCGTCCCAATCAACATTTAAGGGTTCATCCAAAGAAACTTCGACCCTATTTTTCAAATTGCGGCGTAAATACATCAGTATCTCATTTTCAATGCAACGGGAAGCATAGGTGGCCAGTTTGATATTTTTCCTGGGCTCAAAGGTGTTAACCGCTTTAATCAATCCGATCGTCCCGATCGAAACCAGATCTTCTATATTTATGCCGGTGTTTTCGAATTTTTTAGCTATGTATACTACCAGACGCAGGTTATGCTCAATTAGGGTAGATTTTACTGCCATATCTCCCTCGGCTAATTTACTGATTAAATCATATTCTTCTTTTTCATGCAAAGGAGGCGGCAGAACCTCAGTTGATCCAATATAGTGAATTAACTGGGGTAATCTTTTTCTTAAATAGAACTGCAGTAAATATAGCCGCCAACTCTTAATTCTGGCAATCAATCCCATCAAGCATCCTCCTATCCGTTGTCCATAATTTCAGATGGTATCAGCATCTGGTAGCTTCCGTCCGAGCTCAGTTTTTCCCGATAAATGCCAACCACTACATTATTATGCGCCACATCGCTTTTACCTGTATTAACCAGTAAGGCGTCAGCCCGGATCCCAACCAGAATACCATTTCTTCTGCCGATAGAGCTGAACGGTATGATTCGCAAGCGATTGGCCCAGCTGCTGCGGCTCAGACCATCCAGTATATCGTTCTCGTCCTGGCAAACATCCAAAACCTGCTTAAAGTCTTCCGGCAAACATTTGCGGATCAGTTCGTATTCAGCCACTACCACCGGTCGGTTGGTCAGCGGGTCTCTTAACCCGTTACCGGTATCCAGAAACCCCTGTCCATTACAGCTTCTGGTCCCAAATCGCAGTTCCACCCCGAATTTTAATAAATCGGGAACGATTCTTTTCAGCAGATGCTTCTCCCCATAGATACCCAGTAAAATGATGAATCCGGCGCCGGCCACCAACCACAGATAGGAAAATTTAAATCCCTGCTCCGGTGCGGTGAGTAAATAGGAGACAGCCATAGTAGCTCCGGCAGCGGCAAAACTTATAACATAAAAATAAAGTAAAGCTTTTTTGAACTGCTGCCAGTCTTTGGGCGCCAGACCTAAAACCAAAATTACACAGGAAAATAATATTTTAGCCGGAAGACAATACCATATTGCCATAGAAGGAAAGAGATAGATTACGGAATATATTGCACCCAACAGTGAAGCGACGGTCAGCCTGGAGATAATAATTTTAGTTCCAGCCAGTCTGGCTGTAGCCCAGAGTATGATAAAATCCATAATCAGGTTTATTACAAATGTCAAATCACCATAAACCTTTGGCCCATCCACCATATCACCATACTTATGTTTTATTAACCAGGAAATGGTTAAATACCGACCATAATTCCGCCAGTCCAATTTTATGAACCGGGAGAAGTATTCATGACTTCCAAATTATACCACTGGTTTTAATGGGAATTTGTCTTATTAGGGACGGGGAAAAGGTTAAATTACTCCTAAATGTCCTGTATAAAGCTACTAAAATAAAAAAACCGGGAAACATGATAGCTCCCGGTTGATTATGTAGGCTTGATTTATTTTTATCGGCGTCTCAGGAATGGTGGTATGTCCAGATCGCCTTTGTCCAGGAAAGAGGGTGGAGAATCCATCCCCCGCCGCTGGGTATGGCCCTCGTTAAGCGGCTGAGCTCTGGGGGCGCTGAAGCCGGTAGCAATTACCGTAACTCTGACCTCATCATCCAGACTTTCATCAATATTAGCGCCAAATATGATATTGGCCTCCATGTCGGCAGCCTGGTGAATTATCTCGGCCGCCTCGTTGATTTCAAACAGAGTCAGGTTATTGCCCCCGCTGATGTTGAACAGCACGCCTTTGGCACCTTCAATAGAAGTTTCCAGCAAGGGGCTGGATATGGCCATACGAGCCGCCTCAGCGGCACGATTTTCACCACTGGCCCTGCCTATACCCATCAGGGCGGAACCGGTATTCTGCATTATGGTCTGCACGTCGGCAAAGTCACAATTAATTACTCCCGGTACGGCAATAAGGTCAGAAATTCCCTGTACCCCCTGGCGCAAAATGTCATCCGCTATTTTAAAAGCATCATTAAACCCGGTATGTTTGTCAACCACCTGCAGTAGACGGTCATTAGGGATAGTTATCAGGCTGTCGACTTCGTCCCTTAAGGCTTGGATGCCGGAATCAGCCTGCTGGTTGCGCTTACGTCCTTCAAAGCCAAAAGGCCGGGTCACCACCCCTACGGTTAGTGCTCCTACCTCTCGGGCTATCCGGGCTATAACTGGTGCGCCCCCGGTTCCGGTGCCGCCGCCCATGCCGGCCGTAACAAATATCATATCGGCTCCCTGCAGGGCCCGCTTTATCTCATCTGCAGTTTCCTCCGCCGCTTTCTTGCCGATATCGGGATCAGCGCCAGCCCCTAACCCCTTGGTGAGTTTTTCCCCTACCTGAATCTTTTTTTCTGCCTTAGAAAGGTATAGGGCTTGAGCATCAGTGTTTACGGCTACAAATTCGACTCCTTTGAGTCCGGCCTCAATCATGCGGTTTATGGCATTGTTGCCTCCACCGCCTACACCTATTACCTTGATATCTGCAAATTGCTGCATTTCCACATCGAAATCTAACGGCATCCCGAAACCTCCTCTGCCTTAACTGAATAAATCTTTTAACCAATAATTTACTTTTTGCACTATACCTGCTAATGCTTTATCCTCACGATGAACTGCCCCCCTATATTGGGAAGCGTAGATAACACCTCCAAGAACGGCGGCATACTGCGGCCGATTCAACTCTGCCGGCAGACCCGGTATATTTTCGGGCATCCCCAGCCGAACCGGAATACCTAAGTATTCTTCCATAACATCGGCTAATCCTGCCAGCTCAGCTCCACCCCCGGTAAGAATCATTCCCCCCGGAATACTTTCCAGATAATCATAACGTTTAATCTCTGCATATATCATTTCAGCCATCTCAATGACCCTGGCATTGATAATTTCTGCTATAACCTGCTGGGAGACCTGTTTGGCTTCTTTACCTTGAACATTTTTAATAGCTACCATATTATCTTCACTTATCAAGCCGGGGCTGGCTGCCCCATACTCTTCTTTTATCCTGCCGGCTTCTTCAATTGAGGTTTTTAAAACAATCGCCAGGTCTCGGGTTATATACTCATCACCCAGCGGCAGCACCGAGGAATAAAGTATGCTGCCCCCTTGAAACAGTGTTATCTCAGTCGTTCCTGCTCCCAGATCTATTAGGACTACACCCATTTCTTTCTCGGCGGCAAGAAGAACCGACTCACTTACCAGCAGGGGGCTATAAACCAGCTTATCCACCTGCAGGTTGACCCTGGCCGTACTCCGCTGCATATTCTGGATAGCAGCACCGGCAGCAGTTATTATAGTAATTTCCGCCTCTAACCTGCTCCCTACCATTCCTACCGGGTCTTTTACCCCCTCATATCCGTCTACTATGTACTGTCTCTCAATGGTTTGCATGATAATTTTATCAGGCGGCAGGGTTATGTTGCAGGCTGACTGCAAGACCCTTTCTTTATCATCGCGGGTAATCTCATAACCGGGATTACCAACTGCTACTACGGCACGGTTATTGACTGCACTTATACTGGCACCGGAAAATCCTAAAAGAGCACTATAGATTTCCACCCCGGTCAACCTTTCCAGCTCATTCAGACAGTTATCAATGGCTTTGGCGGTTCCTTCTATATCAACTATATTACCTTTTTTTAAACCGGAGGAGCTTACTTGGGTGATTCCCAGGATACTGACGACTTGCCCCAGGGCAACTTCCGCCAGGGCTGCTTTTATAGTGCTGGTTCCGATGTCCAGACCGGCTACCATATTTCTCTTTCTAATCCTCACGCACCCCTTACAATATCTCCTACATAAAAATACCACACAGCCGGCATTATTCCTTTAAAATCATATAATTTTGTTTAGTACTTTTTCACTAGATATCGACGTATTATAGCTAGATTCTGGAATATGCGGGCTCCAAAAACCACCACTGCGGCCAGATATAATTCAGCTCCCAGTTTATCGCCAATATAGGCCAGTCCAGCAGCTAAAAGGGTGTTTACAAAAAAACCGCTGATAAAAATGGTATTGTCAAAGCCATCGTCCATATAAGCTCGAATGCCTCCAAATACCGAGTCCAAAGCTGCTAAAATAGCTATCGACATGTACTTGGCCAGCACCATAGGCAATAGAACCGGCATTTGAAAGCCAATAGCCAAGCCTATAAACAAACAGAATACTATAAGTAACCACATATTTACTCCGCCTTCTCTTTCTCGGTTGGTAGCCCACTGTATTCAAATCTGATGGTACCGCTGTACGGTGGTATCTGTACCTTCTCCGCTTTTTGCAGCTGAATTTGATAACCCCATTGTTTCATAATACCTAACCATCCGCCTTTGATGTTCATACCGCTCTCCAGCATGTCCGGATTGCCGGTGGCTTTGATTACAAAGGGAGGACCGATGCGCTTGGTGTTGACCAATATCAGGGTGGAAGCACATCTTATCTCCGACATGGCGGTAATCCGCTGGTCATTAATGGATATGGCTTCAGCTCCGCTGCTCTTGAGGTCGTTTACCAGGGTTTGCAGGTCGGTGTCATGCACTATATAACTGTTGGGATCTTCGCCGGTCTGCAAAGTGCGTGGGATATCATTGACCGTCAGAATAATCCCCGCACCTTCTACCGCTGTCAAACCTGCGGACATATTGGATTTCTGCAATTCATCCTGCAAGTCCGCCATAGCCTGGTCATTTTTACGGACATTGTTGAGTTTTTCCCGTAAAGATACAACTTCTTCCGCCAGTGCATCGCGTTCCCGGGTGACGGTATCCAATTGCTGGGCGACGTCTTCAACCCGGGCTGGTAAATTATTATCATTGTTGGCGGTGGTTTTAAACTGAATAGCCAGCATTATACCCAATATTAGGCTAACTACGGCTATTGATATCTGTGCATTTCTGCTGCGCATTTAATGATCACCTCTACGTTTTCTGCTCTTGCGCCTGCATCGTGGTCTTAACTACCGGCTGTCCTTTAAATCGCAAATCCACATAGTCCAGAGCATCATTCCCCTTTTCCTGCATGTCTTGCTCCAGGTCCAGCATCTGTTTAAAATAGGCCGCCTTTTCTTCCAGGCGGTCCGCCTTACCCCACCGTATCTCAGTACCGCGGTTGGTAAAGATTAAAATCTCTTTCTCCTGGTTCTGGTAGTGCATTTGCGATATTTCTTTCTGCTGTTCAGAATCAAGCGCGTCCCATATCTTTCTTGCCAGCTTTATTCCGGTTTCATCGACAACCTGTCCCAAGGTAACATATTCCGGTACTTTATCCATGGTTATAACCGGATAGTCGGTCAAAGAAAAATAATTAAGTTTATCTATGCATATGCCCTCCTCATCAACACAGAGCAGGCTCCCCTGATACGGAATCAGAGCCCAGATCTTTCTTTCTTGCACCTTTATTTCTATTTCCCGGGGCAGATGTCTTATTATTATACTACTCTTAATCAGCGGATGGATTTCAATTGCCTGACAAGAAAGTTTTTCGTTAATAATAAAAATATTCATACCCGGGGAAAGGCCCGACAATTTTATAACCTCGTTTTGAGCAACATTATGCAGGCCGCTTACGTAGATTTTATCAATCGCAAAAAAAGAACTATGTAGAAAAAGATAGGCACAAATAAGGATGAGCAAAATAAATACGGAAGCCTTGAAAAATCTGCCAGGTCTGCCTTGACTCATAATACTCTCCTAAATCTGAAAAGAACTGTGATGATTATAGCAGAATTCTTGAGGAAAATCATTAGTCTTGCTTCCTATTAAACTCTGATATGAAAAAACGGACTGAAGGTTCTAGTCCTTCAGTCCCTTATTAATCTGGGCGCCTATTTCCCTGAGTTTGCAATCAAACTTCTCATATCCCCGATAGATATGTTCCACCTGGGTTATGATTGACTCTCCTTCGGCAAACAGACCGGCCAATACCAGTGCGGCTCCGGCTCTTAAATCGGTTGCTTCCACCAGGGTGCCTTCCAGACGCTTTTTTCCCTTGATTATAGCCACCCGGCCCTCTACTTTAATATCCGCACTCATGCGCCGGAGCTCCTGGACATGCATGTAGCGGTTTTCGAAGATGGTTTCAACTATTACACTGGTTCCCGCTACCGTTGATAAAAGCGCCATCATCTGAGGCTGCATATCGGTTGGAAATCCTGGATAAGGCATGGTTTTAATATCCGTGGGCTTGATGTTGTGGTTGCCTACCACCCGGATACCGGAACTCCATGATATTATCTCAATACCTATTTCCCTAAGCTTGGCTATAAGAGGCTGAATATGTTCCAGTACCACGTTTTCTATATGGACGTCACCTCTGGTAATGGCAGCAGCTATCATAAAAGTCCCCGCCTCAATCCGATCCGGAATTACTTTATGCTCTACCCCTCCCAGATTGCTTACCCCTTCAATTCTAATGGTATCAAGGCCGGCGCCTCTTACTTTAGCTCCCATACGGTTGAGGAAATTCTGTAAATCCACTATCTCCGGCTCCCGGGCCGAGTTTCTGATCATAGTAGTTCCGGGAGTCATACTGGCAGCCATCATGATATTTTCCGTGGCTCCCACACTGGGAAAATCCAGAAGGATCTCCCGACCGGCCAAAGCCGCCCCCTTGCCTTCCATGAAACCATATTCATCCTTTATTTCATAACCCAGATTTTTAAAACCTTTGATATGCAAATCCATCGGCCTGCTGCCGATCGCACAACCTCCCGGATAAGCTACCCGGGCGTGATGAAATCGCGCCAGCAAAGCTCCCATAACCAGGTTGGAAGCCCTCATCTTGCGTGAAATGTACTCCGGCACTTCCACCGAGTTTATACTGCTGCTGTTTATTATAAGGATATCATTCTCTCTGCGCACTTTGGCTCCCAGCAGCCTCAGTACTTCAGACATAACGTTAATATCTTCCAGGTCAGGAACACCTGACAGGACCACTTCTCCCGAAGATAATAAACTGGCTGCCATAATAGGAAGAGTGGCATTTTTGGATCCACTGATTTTAACCTGCCCTTTAAGAGGTTTTTTGCCTCTTACCACTAAGGTTCCCAAGTAAACACCTCCGCCAGGATTAAGCCTGCGGTATAACTTCTGGTAGTCTCTGCATCAGATTAACGCCTAATCTCCATATGTCGCCCGCACCCATAGTAATTATAAGATCATGGTCTTGTACGGATCGGAGGATAAAATCCTCTATCTCCTCCAAAGATGACAAATACTTTGCATCACATCCGGCATTCAGCGCCGCTTCATAAACCACCCGGCCCGTGATTCCGTTTATAGGTTTTTCCCCGGCCGAATATATGTCGGTTATTATAACCTTATCCACACCGGCTAAAGCTTCTCCCAACTGTTGGCCCAGCATTTTGGTGCGCGAAAAGCGGTGAGGTTGAAAGACGGTTAAAATGCGTCCTTCATGGTGATAATTGTGGGCTGCTGCGATAGTAGCTTTGATTTCAGTAGGATGATGGGCATAATCATCAACTATGCGTACATTACCCACCTGCCCGATCAACTCAAATCTGCGCTTGGCCCCTTTGAAGCTTTTCAAAGCCCGGGCCGCCGTATTGAAATCAAGGCCCATCTCATTGGCAGTGGCTAAAGTTGCCAGGGCGTTCAGGGAATTATGTTTTCCCGGAACCGACAGTATCACCTGCCCCAGATAGGTTCCCTGGTGGTAAACGGAAAACTGTGAACCTGTGCCCAGGGCTTGCCAGTCCTGGATATGATAATCACAGTCGGATTTCTCGCCATAGCTTATTACTCGGCTTCGGGTATGAGCTTTGATTGCCGCTACACTGCTGTCGCCTTCATAGAGCAGAGCAAAGCCCTCCGGTTTGACTTCATCAATAAAGAGCTTAAAGGCTTTCCGAATGTTTTCCAGGGATTTGTAATAGTCCAGATGATCATCTTCAATATTGGTGACTACAGCTATATAGGGTTTTAGATCCAAAAAAGAGGCATCACTCTCATCTGCTTCTATAATTGAGTACTCGGCCGTGCCCAACTTAGCTCCCAGGTTATTATCCTGCATCTCCCCTCCCAAAATAAAGGTGGGGTCGAGACCGCAACTGTCCAGAACCGTATACAGCATAGAGGTAGTGGTGGTTTTCCCATGGGCCCCGGCAACCGCTATAGCTTTCCCGTCATTTACAATATGGGCCAGCATCTGCCCCCGTTTCAGAACCGGAATATTTCTTTCCCGGGCCCGCTTAACTTCGCTGTTATCCAAAGGGATGGCAGAAGAAATGACTAATAAATCAACTCCTTCCTTGAGGTTGGATGAAGAATGACCCCGGTAAATTTCAATACCCATTTCTTCCAGCTTTTTAGTTATATTATTACACTGTAAATCAGAACCGCTTACCCGGTGGCCCTGCTCTAACAGTACGGTTGCTATGTTGCTCATGCCGGCTCCGGCAATTCCCACCATATGAATCCATTGCTTTGACTTGGTGGTCATATCCTCATCTCCTTCTCCTGTGTTTGCATCTACAATGTATAGTATGCACAATTAACAAAAGTGGTTACATAGCTATGACTTGTCCAAGGAAATCCGTAATAAATATCTCGGTTTAACTCAATACGACATCTACTATATCCCTAAGGGCATCGGGCCTTGCTTCCCGGCGCATATTGCCGCTCATTGCCTTTAAGCGGGCTTGATCGGCCTTTAATTCACTAACTCGCTGATAAAGAGTATCCCCATCTAAAAACTCATCAATAACCATAGTCGCTGCATTTTTATTTACGAGAGCCCGGGCATTCATTTCCTGGTGGTTCTCGGCCGCATAGGGATAAGGCACCAGAATGGCAGGCAAGCCCACTATCGCCAGCTCACATAAAGTACTGGCGCCGGCCCGGCAGAGAGCCAAGTCGGCTGAAGCCAGGGCCAGATTGATATTATCCATATAGGGCAGCAGCTGCAAATGGCAGCGGCTGGATTCAGTATTGACTTTTATCTCCTCATAATCGCCTGCACCGGTCAGCCATATAATCTGTATATCTTCCTTCTGCAATCTCTCCAGAGCATCAAGCATAGCCCGGTTAATACTATGGGCTCCGCGGCTGCCCCCGAAAACCAAGAGGGTAAACTTTCCTTCCATGAGCTGCAGCTCCTGCCGAGCGGAGCGGGGGTTAACCGTGAGGATGTCTTTTCTTACCGGCAAACCGGTAACCTTGATTGATCTGCCTTTTAAACGTGTTTCGGCCTCGGGAAAAGTAAGCATAACACAATCAACCCTCCGGGCCAGACTACGATTAGCCAGACCCGGAAGGGCATTTTGTTCATGGATATAAGTTTTGCAATCTAAAAAAGTTGCCGCCAGCACTACCGGAAAGGAAACATATCCGCCGGTACCTATGGCTATATCAGGTTTGAATTTCCGCACCACTTCCCAGCCTTGAAAAAAGCTGCGGGGCAATTTGCTCAGCGAGCTTGAGGCCTTAATCAAGGATGAACGATTTATCCCACTGATATCAATGGTCTGAAAGTCAAATCCGGCCCGGGGCACTATAGTGCTTTCCATGCCTCCTTTAGTGCCGACGTAGAGAATGGCCGCATCCGGTCTCCGGTCTCTTATTTCCTGAGCTATAGCTAAAGCAGGATAAATATGACCTCCGGTTCCACCACCGCTGATAATTATTCTCATAACCCAATTCCTTCCCGCAGCAATATTATCAGGAGCTATATCTTGATATATTAAGCAGTAATCCAACTCCAGCCATAGTCAGCAATAGGGATGATCCGCCATAGCTGATGAAGGGTAAAGTAATTCCTGTAACTGGCAGGGCTCCGGAAACTACTCCAATATTGATAAAAGCCTGAAATACTATCATGATAGTTATGCCTGCCGCCATAAGGCTGCCGAAAGTATCAGGAGCATTGATAGCAATTTTAAAGCCTCGCCAGGCAAAAAGCAGAAAAAGGGCAAGAACCAGAAGGGCCCCCATAAAGCCCAGTTCTTCACCCAGGATAGCAAATATAAAATCAGTGTGCTGTTCCGGCAGGTAAAAGAACTTCTGCCTGCTTCTCCCCAGCCCCATACCAAACAGGCCGCCGGAACCAAGGGCGTATAGCGACTGAATCACCTGGAATCCCTGATCACTAGGGTACTTCCAGGGATCCAGAAAAGCCAGGAAACGCTCAGCCCGATAAGGTTCGATTTTTATAGCCAGAGCCACCGCACCTGCACCGGCCACGGCCAGAGCAGCCATATGGGACCACTTGGCTCCCGCCACCAGCAGCATGCAAAAAACTGTTCCCGCCACCACGAAAGACGTTCCCAGGTCAGGCTGCTTCATTATTAAAGCGCACACGAAAGCCATTATCAGCAGATAAGGCAATACCCCATTTTTAAGCGATTTTATCTTATCCAGGTTGAGCTCCATTACCTTGGCCATAAACATAACCATGGCCAGTTTAACCAATTCTGAAGGAGTAAAGGTCAGTACCCCTACTCCCAGCCAACGGGTAGACCCTTTGGCTCCGATCCCCAGCGGGGTAAGAACCAGTATCAGACATATCACGGCAATTATCATCATCGGGAAAGCAAAATCTTTCAACCGGTAATAATTGATCCTCATAATGACTATCATGGTTATCAAGCCTATAGCAGCCCATATCAGCTGGCGTTTAAAGAAATAGTAGGCATTATGATAATCCAGATTGGCAGTTACCGCACTGGAACTGAAAACCATGATCAGTCCCACACCAACCAGAGCCAATGCGGTAATAAATAAAATGAAATCCGGCGGCCCTTTTTTTAGCCTCAATCCCTTATCCTCCTTGGCATAATTAAATTTAGATTATGCATGTAGGGAAGGAACAATAACGTCTTAACAGCAGGGTAATTGTTGCCGACAACCGGGCAATGCTTAGCGACGCAGCCATAATTAAAATCACTTAATCTTCTGCATGGCTGCAACGAGTTCGCAGAACAAATCCCCCCGCTGTTCATAACTGGCAAACATATCCCAGCTGGCGCAGGCGGGTGACAGCAATACCACATCTCCGGCTGCCGCCAATCGCCGGGCTGTCTCCACAGCAGTGTTAAAATCATTTACCTCATGTATATTCTGAAAACCGGTCTCCATGACTGCCTTCTTTATCTCTTCCCGGGCTTCCCCCAGCAGCACCAGTTCTTTTACTCTCGTTTTTATAAACCTGGCCCATTCGGAGAAATCGGACCCCTTGCTTCTTCCTCCGGCCAAAAGGACTATAGGTTCGCTAAAGGACTCCAGAGCCTTTATAGCCGATTCCGGGTTGGTAGCCTTGGAATCGTTTACATAGAGGACTCCATCCACCACCCCCACCTCTTCAATCCGGTGCCGGACAGCGGTAAAAGTTTTCAGAGTTTCCCCTATGGATTTGGTTTCAGCACCGGCAATTGCAGCAACCGCCACCGCACAAAGGATGTTCTCCAGGTTATGCTTGCCTCGAAGAGAAACTTCGTTTACCGGGCAAATCGCCTTGACCTGGTGGTCGAGGGCAAAATAAATCAGGTTATCCCTTACAAAAGCACCTTCTTTTAAAACCCGCTCGGTGGAAAAGTAAACTATCCGGGCCGGACATAATTCCCCCATTTTTCTGATATAAGCATCTTCATAATTTAACACCGCATAATCATCCCTGGTTTGCCGGGCAAATATCTTAGATTTGGCTTCCAGATAAGCCGGCATGGTCTTATGGCGATCCAGATGGTCAGGGGTTATATTTAAAAGGGCAGATATATGGGGTCTGAATTGCAAAGTGGTTTCCAATTGGAAGCTGGAGGCTTCCACCACAATCACCCCGGCGGACATGCCGTCAACCAGCGTGCTGAGCGGGATGCCGATATTCCCCCCGGCCAGTGCCGTCTGACCGTCGTGGTCTAAAATAGCCTGTAACAGAGAAACGGTGGTGGTCTTGCCATTGGTGCCGCTTATGGCATACATTGCAACTGCGGGGGATTTCAAATGATAAGCCAATTCCAATTCGCTTATTATAGGCAGGTTAAGCTGGCGGGCTGTTTTCAGGGGATCTATATCCAGGGGCACGCCCGGACTGGCAATCAGCATATCATAGTCTTCACGGCTTACTGGAGGATAGGTACCGGTATATATCTCTATCCCCAGTTTAACCAGCTCCTGCAGACTGTCTCCCAACTCAGCGCTGGTCTTGCGGTCACAGGCGGTCAGCAGCGCTCCCCTTTTAACCAGGGCTTTGACAGCCGCGATTCCGCTCCGGGCTATTCCTATTACTAAAATCTCTTTTCCTGCAAACTCCAATCTCTTTACACTTCCTATCTGATTCCAATCCCTTTAAAGGCCAGCAGGCCTAACACCGCCAAGGCCAGAGAGGCCAGGGTGAATACCTTGACTACTTTAGTCTCCGCCCAGCCCTTTAATTCAAAGTGGTGATGCAAAGGGCTCATAAGAAACACCCGTTTACCGGTAGTCTGATACGATATTACCTGTATGATCACACTTAAAGCCTCTATTACATAGACCCCGCCCAGGATAAGCAGAGCCACTTCCGAACGGGTTATGGCTGCTATCGCCGCCATAGCTCCGCCCAGGGCCATAGATCCGGTATCCCCCATGAATACCCGCGCCGGATAATGATTAAATATTAAAAAGCCGGCACAGGCCCCCACCAGGGCGGCACAGAAAATCCCCAGCTGATAATGCGCTGTCATGAGGCAAATCAAGACAAAAGCCAGGGCTACGAAAAAAGTAACCCCGGAAGCCAGCCCATCCAGGCCATCAGTTAGATTCACCGCATTGGAGGTGGCTATAAGGACCAGAATGAGAAAGGGGATATATATGTATCCCAAATCAATGACCGTCCCGCTGAAAGGGATAATTATCCAGGTCCCCCGGTGAAGATGATAAATCAGCAGCAGCCCAAACAGAACGCCGATTAAAAGCTGGAGCAGCAGTTTTTCCCGTGCTCTCAAGCCCAGTGAGCGTTTAAGCACCACCTTGATATAATCATCCCAGAAACCTATGCCCCCGAAAGCTATCATCACTAATACCGCCGCCAGGGCTTCAGCATTGCTGCCTGCCATGATAAAGGTAGCCAGCATTACCGCCGTGATAATGATGATTCCTCCCATGGTTGGCGTACCCGCCTTGGCATAATGCCTGTGGGGGCCTTCTTCTCTGATACTCTGCCCCACTTTGAGCCGCTGCAAAAACGGAATCATAAATGGCCCCATCAAAGCGGAAACCACTACCGCAATTACTGCCGCAATTAAAATATTTATTATATATTCCTGCACCAGGCTACCTCCCCGGGTTAATTATTGTCTCCGTTAATTCATCAATCATGGTTTCCAATTGCATACCACGAGAAGCCTTGAAAAGCATGCTCCAGCTATTATCAACTCTGGTCTGCAGATATTGTACGCCCTCGGCTTTAGTTTCAAAATAATGCACCTGACGGGGATCCATCCCTGCTGTAATTGCGCCCCGAGCTATATCCCGGGCTTTTTCCCCCACGGCCACCAGCAGATCCACCCCTTCATAATGAGCCTTTCGGCCTACGCTCAAATGTCCTTCCTCTTCCAATGGACCCAACTCATACATATCTCCCAAAATAGCGGCATACCTGCCGGGGCGAGCTAATTGCCGGCCCGTTTCAAGAGCCGCGGCCATAGAAACCGGATTGGCATTATAAGTATCGTTGATAATAACTCCTCCAGCTTCAAGGCTTACGATATGTAAACGGTTGCCGCTGGGCCGGTAATCACGCAGACGGCTTCTTATAGATGCAAAATCTACCCCCAGGAGACTGGAAAGACCAGCGGCAGATACTACGTTTAAAGCTAATCGTGTGGCCGGAAGAGGAAAAAATATTTCTTCCCTCTTGCCGTCGGGCATCCGCATCCGGATCTGCATGCCTGACCCGGCAATTTTACATTCCTGGGCTTGAAAATCACACTCTTTATTATAACCAAAGGTATATAACGGGCAAGAATACTCGGCCGCCGTTTTTACCAGCAATTTATAGTCACCGTTGATTAAAGCGAAACCATCCGCGGGTATGGCGGTCAGCACTTCGCATTTGGCCCGGGCTATATTCTCCATACTGCCCAGCCTCTCCAGATGCACCGGTTCGATATTGCTGATCAGGGCACAGCTCGGCCGGGCAATGGCGGTCAGCCGCCGTATTTCTCCCCGCCCCCTCATCCCCATTTCCACCACTGCCGCCTGATAACCGGCATCCAGCTGCAATAAAGTCAGAGGCAACCCGATATCATTATTATGATTTCCTTCCGTTTTAAGGGTTTTCCAGGTAAAAGCCAGACAGGAAGCAATCAATTCTTTGGTGGTGGTTTTGCCCACACTGCCGGTAACTGCTATCAAGGGCAGATTAAACTGCATGCGGTAGGAGGCAGCCAAATCCTGCAAAGCCTGCAGAGTGTCGTCTACCAGAATGAGGGCGGTATTATCAGGGAACTCCCAATTTACCGGCCTTCGAGATACAACTGCGGCCCGGGCACCTTGGGCCAAAGCCGGGAGAACAAATTCATGACCATCAAACCGCTCCCCCTTGAGAGCGATAAAAAGCGACCCGGGCGGCACCCTGCGGGAGTCGGTAGTGATGGCGGATATAATCCCTTTATCATTTCCGTATATAATCTTCCCACCGGTGCTACGGGAAACAAATTCGAGATTTATCTGCACTGCTTGCCCAATCCTTTCAAAATCTCAGTAGCTACCTTTTTATCATCAAAATCAAGTACTTTATCTTTTACCAACTGGTAAGTTTCATGCCCTTTGCCGGCGATTATTACCAGATCCCCTTTTCGGGCCAGATGAATAGCCTGCCTTATAGCCTCCCGGCGGTCGCTTATAATGGCATAGCGTGAATCTTTGACTTTATCCAGGCCCGGTACAATGTCGTCAATTATAGCTTCAGGTTCTTCACTGCGTGGGTTATCTGACGTAACTACACAGAAATCACTATAACGGGCTGCAACCTCTCCCATCAGAGGCCTTTTGCCCCGATCCCGATCCCCTCCACAGCCAAAGACCGTTATCAATCGCTTCTCCGTCAACTTGCGTCCGGTGCGCAGGATATTCTCCAACCCATCCGGAGTATGGGCATAGTCAACCACCACGGTAAAATCCTGTCCCGCATCGACCTGTTCAAACCTGCCCGGTACCCCCTCTACTTTCTGCAATGCTTTCTGTATAATATCGGGGCTGATACCTTCAGCTAAGGCAACCGCAATAGCTGCCAGAGCATTATACACGCTGAATAAGCCAATAAGTTTCATCTTTACATTAAAAGTCCGGTCCTGATAGCCCACCGTGAAACTACTGCCTTTAAGGCTGCTTTTTACATTTAACGCTTTTACATCACTTTCATGATTTATAGCATATGTTATAGCTGGTGCTTTTGCCGCCCGGATAAAGTCCTGAGCATAATCATCATCTGCATTTACCACCACCAGGTTCCCTTCTTGGGGAGGTATCATGGCAAAAAGTTTTTGTTTGGCCGCCTTGTAGCTTTCCATGCTGTCATGGTAATCCAGATGATCCTGAGTAAGGTTGGTGAAAACCGCAACATTGAAATCTATCTCACTTACCCGGTAAAGATCAAGGGCATGGGAAGATACTTCCATGACCGCATAGCGAACGCCGCTATCCCGGCTGGTCCTCATAAAGCTTTCCACTTCCAGGGCTTCGGGAGTAGTACGGCCAAAATCCACGGTCTTATTACCGACCCGGGCATATAAAGTTCCCATTATGCTTGTCTTTAAGCCGGACTCCTCCAAAATAGCCCGGATTAAATGAGTGGTAGTAGTTTTACCGTTGGTTCCGGTTACCCCTATTACCCGCAAGTCATGGGCCGGCCGGCCATAAAAATTGGCCGCTGCAACCGATAGAGCCCTCCTGTTATCGGCAGTCTTAATAATAGTCAGGTCTTGGGGGAAATCACACACTCTCTCTACCATGATAGCGACAGCACCTTTTTGTACTGCCTGTTCGATATAGAGGTGGCCGTCGGTTTTAAAACCGCTGATACAGATAAACAGGTAACCCGATTTAACCTGACGGGAATCATAGGCTATGCCACTGATATCCACCTGCGGGTCACCGGTAACGATACTGAACTGGATTCCCTTTAGCAATGCATCTAATCGCAAACGCTTCTCCTCCCTTCGGCATTTTATCCCTCAATATGACCTTTAACTGAAGGCTTATTCACCTACCGGTTGAAACTTCACTTTTATGCTTGAGCCTCTGCTCACAACTTTCCCCGCAACCGGGGATTGTTCGTAGGCCAGGCCATACCCCTCAGGAATAAGATGCAATCCCAGATCCGAGAGAATTTTAGCTACCTCCCGCATAGATTTCCCCTGCAGATCAGGTATGGTTACTTCACCATCTTTGTCCCCCTTTTCAAAGGGAGACAGGGATAGTATTACCTGGGCATTTTTCTGCACCTTGGTTTTTGGTTTAGGGGTCTGCTGCCATACAATATTACCATCACCACTAACCTTTGCTTTCAGCCCCCGGCTGTTTAAAGCCGAAATCGCTTCCGCCAAAGGTAAGTTTACCACATCGGGGACTAAAACATTTTCTGCTTTCTCTATGGTTTTGTCATTCTCTTCCGATTTATACATAGGTACTTCCAGATAATGAAGTGCGTCCTGCATAATATTTTTAAATACCGGAGCTGCTACCCAACCGCCATAGTAAGGATACCCTTTCGGCGCATCAACTACAACCAGGCAGACCAGGCGAGGGTCGACTGCCGGAGCGAAACCAACAAATGAGGCCACATATTCACTTTTCATATAGCGGCCGTCAGCGCCTACTTTTTGTGCGGTTCCGGTTTTCCCCCCCACCCGATATCCTTCTATATAAGCATTTTTTCCGGTACCGTTTACAACTTCCCCCTCCAGGATGGAGCATAATTGCTGAGCCGTATTTTTTGATATGACCTGTTTAACCGTGACCGGGTCATTTTCTTTAACCACATTTCCTTTATTATCTATGACCTTTTTCATCACATGGGGCTTCATCAGCTTGCCATCGTTGGCCACCGCCGCTACCGCCGCTGTAAGCTGTATCGGAGTAACCGCATTAGCCTGCCCCATGGCCATAGTGGCCAGGTCAATCTGTTTGGCGCTCTTTTCCGGGACTAATATCCCCTCGGATTCCCCCGGCAAATCTACGCCCGTCAGTTTACCAAAACCAAAAGCGTTAATATAGCGGAAATATTTTTCCAGCCCTATATCCAGCCCTACCTGAACGAAGCCAACATTGCACGAATTTTCTACGATCTCGGCGAAAGTTTGGCTGCCATGAGCCTTTCTATCGGCACAGCCAATAGTTTCCTTGCCTACTTTTATATACCCGGGACAGAAGAAGCGGCTCTGGTCATTAACTACTTTTTCTTCCATAGCCATCGCCGCCGTGACTATTTTCATGGTAGAGCCAGGTTCATAGGCATCGTTTATAGCAAAATTCCTGCGGTTGGCGGCCGGAGATTTTCCAAAATTATTGGGGTCAAAAGTGGGTCGGGAAGCCATTGCCATAATTTCTCCGGTCTTGGGATCCATTACAATTACTGCCGCCGCTTTGGCCTGACGCTCCTTAAAAACCTTATCCAGTTCTCTCTCGGCAATATACTGTATAGTCTCGTCAATGGTCAAGATCAGATTAGCCCCGTCAACCGGGCTGATATATTTATGGGTGGCTTCGGGTATGGGCCGGTTGGCAGCGTCCTTTTCCACCACAATCCGGCCTTTGGTTCCCCCTACCAGTTCATCATAGTAGTGGTCTATTCCCTCCAGCCCGGTATTATCCACTCCCGATATTCCCAATACATGGCTGCAGAATACACCATTAGGATATTGCCGGTGGCTCTCTTCGGTAAGCCGGATTCCGGGCAAATCCATTTCCCTTATCTTTTGGGCTTGTTCAGGCTTTATCTGCCGTTTAATCCATACAAAGGAAGTCCTCTTGGTCAAAGTTGTCAACAGTTTTTCCTGGTCCATATCCAGCAGAGTCGCCAGTTTACGGGCTATCTCCTCATGCCGCTGGGATGCTACCACCTCGGCCGGATAAGCACATACCGAGTCGGCGCTGACCGATATGGCTAATTCATTGCCGTTGCGGTCGTAAATAATCCCTCGCTTGGAGGCTACCGGCTCATCCCGCATACGGTTCTGTTCCGCCTGGGCCGAAAGCTCTGCTCCTCTTACAAATTGAATCCAGAAAACTCTACCACCCAGCAAAAAAATACTCAGTGTAAATAAGAAAAAAAGCGTTGCTATACGCTTTCTTACCAGCAAACTCGTAGTTTGCATATAATGCACCTCATTTTTTTCTTAAATTACCGTTTTTCTGCCAGCAGCATCAAATTACTATAGAGTTTTTGCAGTGACCGTGCGGCCACATTTTTATTGTCCCCTTTGTCACCGGCTACCTTCTGGTCTGCTGTTTGAATCTTAGCCGGCTGGCCGGCCGTAACCGCAATAGCTCTGCTGGAATCCAGCTTGCACATTCCCAGTTGCTTGGTTGCCACCATTTCTACTCTATCCAGGGAAACCTGCTCCGCTATCTTAAACTCCAGCATATGGTTGGCATCCTGGAGCTTGGCAATATCTTTTTCCAGATTAACCATCTTATATCCCATATTAGACACAGTGACACAAAGGTAAACCAATATGATGGCATAAGCAAATGCAGCTATACCCACTTTAATCAAAGTTCTTTTTCCCGGGGCAGACTTTTTGTATACCTTTCTGACCTTCTTTACTGCTGGCGCCTGACCGGCAGAATAGCCATAGCTATGATCAAACTCGGCCTTGCGAGCCTGGCTCGCCTGTACCATATTATTCTTCCTCCCCTGATATTAGAACTATAATTTTTCCGCCACTCTGAGTTTTGCGCTTCGGGCCCGGGGATTGCGATTACACTCATCCTCCCCCGGCAGTATCGGTTTGCGGGTCAATACTTTCAAATCGGCATGGTGACCACAGGTACATACCGGGAAACCCGGGGGGCAAATACAGTTCCTGGCTTTTTCCTGCATAAATTGCTTAACTATACGGTCTTCCAGAGAATGAAAAGTAATTATACATAACCTGCCCCCAGTAAGCAGGTAGTCAAGAGCAACTGGCAAGATTTCCTCCAGGGCATCCAGTTCCTCGTTGACTGCAATTCTTAATGCCTGAAAACTACGCCGGGCCGGGTGTTTTTCCCGGCTGTAACGGGCAGGAACCGATGATTTTATAATATCCACCAGTTCAAGCGTAGTTTCTATCTGTTTTTCCCGGCGATACCTTATGATGGAACGGGCTATGCTTCTGGCATATCTTTCTTCACCATAAATATATAAAATTTTACTTAGAGCCTCTTCACTATATTGATTTACAATTTCTCTGGCATTCAGAGCCTGATCGGTATCCATCCTCATATCCAGGGGAGCATCCTCATGATAACTGAAGCCGCGCGCCCCAGTATCCAACTGCATTGAAGAAACCCCCAGATCCAGCATTATGCCATGTACTTTGTTAAGGCCTAACCCGTTTAATATTCGCGCTAAATGGCGAAAATCCTCGTGTACAAAAGTAATTTGGGGATAATCTAATTTTTGTCTGGTGGCGGCCAGGGTTTCCCCATCCCGGTCCAAGGCAATTATATGCGCCTTCTCCCCGGTAGACCGGATTAACCGGGCCAGATGTCCGCCCCCGCCCAGGGTACAGTCTACATAAACTCCATTGCGGTCGGTCAATAAATAATCTATCGTCTCCTGCAGCAAAACCGGTTGATGCAAGCTTCATTTCCTCCTAAATACCGAGATCCACCAGGCTCTCAGCTATCGCTTCATAGGATGATTCCGCATCTGCAGTATATTTACCCCATTTATCCGCGGCCCAAATTTCAACTCTGCTGCCCACCCCAATTATGATGAGTTCTTTATCTATAGTGGCATATTCCCTCAGATTAAGCGGGATGAGAGTCCTCCCCTGGCGGTCTATTTCCAATTCTGAAGCACCGGAAAAGAAAAAACGGGCAAAAGACCTTACATCGGCCCGGGTAAAAGGCAGCGACCTTAATTTTTCTTCTATGATGCTCCATTCTTCCATAGGATAAAGGAAAATGCAATTATCCAGGCCCTTGGTGGCAACAAACTTTTCTCCCAGTTGCTCACGGAATTTTGAAGGAACTGTTATTCTTCCTTTTGGATCAAGGGAATGTTGATATTCTCCAAGAAACATCCTTCTCCACTCCATTATTTCTTTTGGGATTATGCTCCACTTCCAACCACTTCACACCACTTTATTCTACCCATCCCTGATGGTTCCCTCCTTTGTGAAAATTTTAACATTTAGACTCTCGCCTCCATTTTTCGCTTTATAATCCATCTAAATCCCTTAATATTCACTCTTCTCTTATTTATTGCGATTATTCGTCCTTTTAAAAAATGAATCCCTGGTCCTGAATTGCCTGTGACCTATAAGGCAATTACCTGCAGTTAAAACCCGGAACCTAGGTCATGTTTGCCAAGGCAGCGTGGGATGTAATTTAAGGTGTTTCGGTTACCCAAATGGAATTACTGTATATCCAGGGATGAGAACGGTATCTATATTTCAGATATGCTTCTATACGATATATTCCCGGTTCAATCCGGGTAAAGCAATGCTGTTTTCCTGTACTGACCCTGGTGCGGCGCCCATTAGCCAGCAGGATAACTTCAGATGGGGCCGGAGTCTTTACGGTAAGACATAACCCCGGGCGGTATTTCACCCGGCTCCCCACCGGCCAGCTCCGGGATGCGTGGTGCAGTTCAAATCTGAAGCCATCACTTTTTCGATAGTAATCACAGGCAATCCAGGAGTGTCCATGGCCCAGGGCCTGGTAGATCACAGGTTTATCCGCGGTCACTTCGCCGGAAAGCTTTTCATTGCACAGAATATGCATATTGATCAGCTTAAAGCACAGCTCATACGCTGAAACCGTAATGCCCCATCTTCCCACCCCGGCTTTTATTCCGTGGGCATCTGAGCCGCCATAAGCAGATACCTTTTTCCCCTCCAACTGCAGCTGGTCAAATTTTTTTAAGGCCTGGAAATAAGGCGGGGCTAATCCTGCCACCGGATTCAGGAGCAGGTAGAGGCCTTTCCCGATACCGATAAAAGCATCTCGATATTGGGAAAGATAGTTCCATATCTCAATTCCCTGAAAACCATCAACATTCCAGTCTTTCCAGGGGAAAGTACGTCCCTCCTGATAATAAGGCGAGCCTTTTTCAAAGGGATGAGCAATAATGCCGATGCCCTTTTGCCGGTTGACGGCATTGATAACCTGCTGCGGATCATTATCGTTGTTGGCAACCGGCTCTTCCACTCCCAAGGCCAGGTAGTGATTGCATTTCTCATTTATCTCCATTCCTATTAAAACCAGCGCCTGGTCGTAATATCCCTCTTCCCCGTTGTCCAGCCCCTCCAGGGTAAAATGATCGGTGATTATAATAAAATCCAGCCCGGCCCGGGAAGCATGCGCTGCGATTTCTTCAATGCTTCCTCCCCCGTCCGAATAGCGGGAGTGTATATGAATATTACCCCTGTATTCAAACACTTTGCTTTCTCCCTCAGTCGCTTGCCGATTCGTATATTCTAGCTTATCAGAGCACTATCTATATTATACTTCCAGAAATTAATAGACCCGAGGTTTTACCTCGGGTCAAAGGTTAAGTATTAAACCAAAGCGTTGGAAAGCGTATCTGGTGCCTTACATAGAGGCTCCAGTCCCTTTACAGCTCATAGAGATGTTTTTCATCAATAAATTTTATCCCTTTGGCTTCAAAAGTATTACAGGCTTTTGCCAGATCCTCAACTTTAAATACTACCAGGGCATCTTTTTCGGAGGTACCCAGGAAAGCATATAAATACTCAATATTAAGGCCAGACTCCGCCATTTGTTCCAATACTGTCGCCAAGCCCCCGGGAGAATCAGGAACCTGTACCGCAACCACCTCGGTCTCACTAACGGTAAAATCAGCTTCCTTCAATATGCGATAAGCCTTGCCCGGGTCATTAACAATGAGACGCAGAATCCCAAAATCGGATGTATCGGCAATGGAGAGGGCTCTGATGTTTATTCCGGCATCCCCAAGCACCCGGGTGACATGGGAGAGACGGCCTGCCTTGTTTTCCAAAAAAACTGATATCTGCTTGGCCATTTGTCTACCTCCTTTAAATGTTTCTTCGATCAATAACTCTCTTGGCCTTGCCTTCGCTTCTTTGTATAGACTTAGGCTCAACCAAACGGATTTTCGCGTTGATACCCAATGCGCTTTCCATTTCTTTCCCGATCAACGCACCTAATTCCTCTAATTTTCTGACTTCATCACTGAAAAGTTTTTCCGATACCTCGACCTGTATTTCCAGTTGATCCAGGGTGCCCCTACGCTCCACAATGAGCAGGTAATGAGGTTCTACTCCCGGTATGTTCAACAGGACGCTTTCTACCATGGACGGGAAAACATTCACTCCCCGAATAATAACCATGTCATCGGAGCGTCCCAGAACTTTTTTCATTCTGGCATGAGTCCTGCCGCAATCACAAATATTGCGGTCAATCGCGGTCAGATCACGGGTGCGGTAACGTATCAAGGGCAGAGCTTCCTTGCTGATAGTAGTTATAACCATCTCCCCCGTGCTGCCGTCGTCCAGCACTTTTCCACTCTGGGGGTCGATTATCTCGGCGATAAAGTGGTCTTCAGCTATGTGCAGCCCCTGTCTGCATCCGCATTCTATAGCCACTCCGGGCCCTATTATCTCAGTTAAGCCATAAATGTCAAAAGCCTTGATCTTAAGTTTGTTCTCAATGTCCCGGCGCATGTTTTCCGACCAGGGTTCGGCTCCAAATATTCCGGCTCTAAGTTTGAGATCGGCAGGTTCAATCCCCATTTCCTGCATTATTTCATACATAAACAGGACATAAGAAGGAGTACAGGTCAACTCGGTGGTTCCAAAATCCTGCATCAACATTATCTGCCTTTTGGTGTTGCCGCCGGAGCTCGGTATGACTGAAGCTCCAATTTTTTCGGCTCCGTAATGAACCCCCAATCCCCCGGTGAAGAGGCCGTAGCCATAAGCATTTTGAATTACCGAATAGCGGGTGGCTCCCGCACTGGTCAAAGCCCGGGCCATTAACTCGGACCAGGTATCAAGGTCCTTGCGTGAATAACCTACTACGGTCGGTTTTCCGGTAGTACCTGATGAGGAATGAATTCTAACTACTTCACTCATGGGAAGGGTGAACAACCCGAAAGGATAATTGTCACGCAGATCCTGCTTGGTGGTAAAGGGCAGCTTTTCCAGATCCTCCAGGCATTTGATATCTTCAGGCCGGATTCCCGCCTGATCCATTTTCGCCTTGTAGGCCGGGACAAAAGCATATACCCGGTACACTGTTTCCTTCAGCCTTCTCAGCTGCAATTCCCTCAGTTGTTCCCGAGGCATGCATTCTTTTTCTTTATCCCAGTAAGACATTAGTTCTACCTCCTTCAATATTTTTCCTGCAAGTAAGTTAAATATTTACAAAATTTTAAAATCGGGCATTCCGGACAGCGAGGTTTGCTTTTTTTGCAATACCCGGCTCCCACTCCAACCAGGAGGGCATGATACTCATTGTAGATATATAAGTCGGGAGGAACGTGATGTTCCATAAAATCCTGCATATCCCGGTAAGAAATATCCTCGTCGGTCAATCCCAGACGATGCAAGATCCTTTTGGTATAGGCATCAACCACAAAAATCAACTTATCTCCGGCATAGAGCAGAATGGAATCTGCCGTTTCCGGTCCTATGCCCCATACCGCCAAAAGTTCTTCCCGTAGTTTAGGCAGCGGTTCCTGAAACATGAGGTCAAGATCACCATCATACTTATCAGCTATATAAGCCATAAGGGCTTTCAGCTTTTTAGACTTCTGCCGATGGTATAGAGCAGGTCTGATCTGTTCGGCCAGGATTTCCTGGTCCACATCCAAAAGGGCGTTGATATCTATGAGCCGGGCCGATTTTAAATTATCAATGGCTCTTTTTACGTTTCTCCAGGCTACTGCCTGGGTGAGGACAGCCCCGATTATAATCTCTAAGCGGGATTCTCCCGGCCACCATCCCCGCGGGCCAAAGTGTCCCAGCAGGGCTTCATATATTTGCCGGAGCATATCCGGGCTTGGCTGCATGCAACACCCTCCTTATTTATTGCGCCAGCAAATCGTTAATGACTACTGATGCCAAAAGCAGGCCGGCGCTGGCAGGTACGGTAGCTATACTGCCCAGTTCTCCGGATTCGCCTGGAGCTGGTTTAAGCGGCGGCTCCAGGGAGAATACCACCTTGAATCCGGTGTAAATCTCCTCTTTATGCAGTTCCCTTCTTAACCGGCGGGCCAGGGGACAGACACTGGTATCTTTAATATCGGCAACCTTCAAGAGCAAGGGGTTAAGTCTGCGCGCTGCACCCATTGAACTTATTACCGGGATGTTTTTTTCCAGGCAGGATTTAATAAGATGGACCTTATCCGGCAGGGAGTCGATAGCGTCGATTACATAATCAAGCTGAGGGGAAAGAATCTCTTCACTGCTGCGGCGGTTAAAGGTTACGGTATGTTTAGCCACTGTCAGGGCTGGATTGATATCCAATAAACGGGCGGCTACCACATCAGTTTTATACCCGCCCAGGGTGGAATGGAGAGCAGGCAGCTGGCGGTTGATATTACTGGCTTCAATCCGGTCATGATCCACCAGGAGTATGCTCCCGGTTCCACACCGGGCCATAGCCTCAGCCGCATAGGAACCCACTCCGCCCAGACCGATAATCGCAATGGAGCTTTCCTGCAATTTTTTCATTTTGGCACTGCCCAGTAATACTTCCGTCCTTCTAAAAGCTTCTTTCATCTGACATACCCTTCGCTATGGTTATTTTTACAAACAAAAACCCCACCGAGCCGTGGCGCCGTAGTTTAAACCTGCATCGCAGGTGGGTGCCCTCCTTCGTGATTAATGTTTCCCACTAAAAGATGTGGGTCTACAGCCTCACGCAGAGACAAGGCTCCCTAGTTTTTGGTGTTGGCAAAAACTTAACGGCAATTCACACGTACACAGCAGGGATTAACTTTTAAAGGTTTTTACTTTTGCTAACTTGAATATAGCACAGATCCAACACTTCTTCAAGAAAGTGCTGTACACCACTATCCACCATTTCTGGCACCTGCGCTATTTTTCTCTGATCTTCAGAGCTAATTCCCGCAACTGTTTGGGACTCACCGGAGAAGGAGCTTCGGTCATGGGACAGGATGCGCTCTGGGTCTTGGGAAAGGCCATAACATCACGAATGCTCTGGCGGCCGGCCATTATCATCAACAACCGGTCGATACCGAAGGCTATTCCCCCATGGGGAGGAGTCCCATATTGGAAAGCTTCCAATAAATACCCAAATTTATCTTCCGCTTCTTCGGGGCTGATATTAAGCAGAGAGAACATTTTTTCCTGCCAATCCCGGCGGTGTATTCTGATGCTTCCTCCGCCGATTTCGGTTCCATTGAGGATCAGGTCATAGGCCCGGGCCTTGACTGCTCCAGGGTTGGTGTCAAGCAAAGCATAATCTGTTACCTGGGGAGAGGTAAAGGGATGATGTACGGCCACGTAGCGTTTCTCTTCCTGGTCATATTCGAGCAGAGGAAAGTCTACCACCCAGATAAAGTTCAAAATGTTTTCATCAACCAGTTTAAGCCGCTTGCCCAACTCCAAGCGTAAGTTACCCAGAACCCGGGCTACCACCTCGGGCTGGTCAGCGGCAAAGAGCAGGAGATCCCCGGGCTGGGCCTTCAAAGCAGCCAGCAGTTCCTGCATTTTTTCCGGGCTGAAAAACTTGGCAATGGGTGATTTCAGTTCATTTTCAGTCACTACTATCCAGGCCATACCCCGGGCTCCGTTCTGCACCGCCATTTTGCCCAAATCGTCAATCTCCCGCCGGGTGAAGGAAGCGCAGGTTTTGGCATTGATGGCCCGTACCACTCCACCCGCCTGAACGGCGGCTGAGAAGACCTTGAAGTCCACGTCTTTGACTATGGCGGTAATATCCTGAATTTCCAGCCCAAAGCGCAGATCCGGTTTGTCACTGCCGTATTTCTTCATAGCTTCGTCATAGGCTATACGGGGGAAAGGGATATCAACCCGGCGGCCGATCCCCTGGCCAAATATATCCTGTACCAGTTGTTCCACCAAAGTAAAGATATCTTCTTCGTCTATAAATGACATTTCCATATCCAGTTGGGTAAATTCCGGCTGGCGGTCGGCTCTTAAATCTTCATCCCGGAAACAGCGGGCAATCTGGAAGTATTGCTCCATACCTGCCACCATCAGCAATTGCTTGAATATCTGGGGCGACTGCGGCAGGGCATAGAACTGCCCCGGATGTACCCGGCTGGGGACCAGGTAATCTCTGGCCCCTTCGGGCGAGCTTTTAGTCAGCATCGGAGTCTCTATCTCCAGGAAACCGTTTTTATCCAAAAAATCACGCATTATTTTAATAACCCGGTGACGCAGGATAAGATTATCCCGCATTTCGGGGCGGCGCAAATCCAGGTAGCGGTACTTAAGCCTTAAGTTCTCATCCACCTCAATATCATTTTCAATATAAAAGGGAGGAGTGCGGGCGGCACTGAGGACCTCCATTTTCTCCACATAGACTTCAATTTTACCGGTTTTCAGGCTGGGGTTTTCGGTCTCCTGCGGCCGGCGGCATACTTTCCCCTTTACCGCAATCACATATTCATTGCGCACCTGTTCCGCCAGGTGGAAAGCTTCCTGGTCAACCTCGGGACTGAATACTATCTGGATTAAGCCGAACCGGTCCCGCAGGTCAATAAATATCAGTCCGCCGTGATCCCTCCTGCCGTTAATCCAGCCGTTGAGTATAACCTTTTCCCCTACGTTCTGTAGGTCAAGTTCTGTTGTCCTATGAGTTCTCTTCATCTGCCCCTGTCCTCCTCTAAGCTATGGCCAGTCTATGCTTTACAGAATTAATGATGTCCTGATCGCTAATCTGAACCTGCTCTTTGCTTTGCATATCTCTAAGGGTATAAAATCCCTGAGCGATTTCCTCTTCACCAATAATTATAGCCAATCGTGCTCCCAGTTTATCCGCATATTTCATCTGCGCCCGCCCGCTGCGTCCCATATAATCCTTTTCCGCCCTGATGCCGGCCAGGCGTAAGCGGGTCAGTAGTTCCAGAGCTTGAGGCTCATAAGCATCATTCATTATAGAAATAAAGACATCGGTATTGCCTGCATTAATCTCTCTGCCGGCCACAGTATCCACAGCCAGCAGTAAACGCTCTATACCCATGGCAAAACCTATCCCCGGCAAATCGGGCCCCCCGCATTCCGCTACCAGACCGTTATACCTTCCTCCTCCACCGACGGCACTTTGAGCGCCGATACCCGGAATGTGAATCTCGAAGGCGGTATTGGTGTAGTAATCCAATCCCCGCACCAGGTTGTCGTCATGCTGGAAGTCAATATGGCTGGCTTTTAAAGCTTCTTTTACCGCCGCATAATGCCGGGCGCAATCATGGCAGAGGTGCTCCAGCAGGGTGGGATAACCGGCTATGGCCCGGTGACAGGTATCCTCCTTGCAATCCAGCACCCGTAAAGGGTTTTGCTCATATCTGGTCTGACAGTCAGAGCACAGCTTATCTTTTACCGGAGTTATATAGGCGATGAGTTTTTGCCGATACAGTTCCCGGCACTGGGGACAGCCCACGGAATTGATATGCAGTTCGTAGTCATTTAAACCCAGACGTTTTAATACCTCCACCAAAAGGATAATGACTTCCGCGTCCAGATAAGGGTTATTGCTGCCAAAGGCTTCCACCCCGAACTGATGGAACTGCCGGTAACGTCCGGTTTGAGGACGATCATAGCGAAACATCGGTCCTATATAATACCATTTAGCCGGCAGTATTCCGCTGTAAATGCTGTGCTCAATCAAAGCCCGGGCACAGGAGGCAGTATTCTCCGGTCTCAGAGTGAGACTGCGGGAAGATTTATCCTTGAAGGTATACATCTCTTTGGTCACTATGTCGGTACTGGTTCCGACCCCGCGTTCAAATAATTCGGTATGCTCAAAAATAGGGGTGCGTACTTCCTGATAGCCGAAAATCTCAGCGGTTTCCCTCAGTATCTTTTCCACATAGTGCCATCTCCCGGTGTCGGGCGGCAGAATGTCGTATGTACCCCGAGGCGCTTTAATCTGCATGGTTTCTCCTCTTATTCCACCGGAAGCCGGTACCGGGCTTCCGGAATTTAGTACTTGAATAATTCTAAGGTAAGGCCTTGAGCTTGTCAACTTTACGCTGGATGAGGGTTTCCACGCTTTCTACATAGCTGTCGGGATTCCTCGGATTGTACAGAGAACTTAACGACCAGTCCCCGGGATTAACAAATTTACTGGCGCCACCTCCTCCCAGCCCGATTATGGTCTGCCTTTCCTCCATCATCTGGATATTGTATAAACAGAAGTGCCCTTTAAGGGAGTAGCCGGTATTCTCCATATTGGCCCGCATATACTTCTGCCGGTACAGATAATAAGGCAAATATCCGGCCTGCCGGAAAGCGGCGGCAAAGTAGTCCACTCCCTGCCGGACTTCTTCCACCCTTGAGGCGCCGGCCCCAGCTTTGCCCATCTCGGCCATCTTGGAGCCGCGTTTTATAGCTAGAGTATGGACGGTAATATTTTCAGGATGCAAAAGTAAAATTTTTTCTGCTGTGTACATGTTTTCCCGAAGGGTTTCTCCGGGAAATCCCACGATAAGATCCATATTAATATTTTTAATTCCTGCTTCTCGAGCCCATTCTACCGATCGCACCACTCCTTCCTGATTATGCTTTCTCCCTATCTGCAGCAGGGTGAAATCATTCATGCTTTGAGGATTGATACAGACCCGATCCACTCCCAGTCTTTCAAGTTGGCGCAGCTTAGCCGGGTTCAGGGTGTCAGGTCTGCCCGCCTCTACCGTAATCTCTACCGTCGCCGAGGATATATAGCTTTCGTGGAGCAGTTCGAACAACCTGCTCATATCCTCGGTAGAGAGCACGGTAGGGGTGCCTCCTCCCAGATATATGGATTGCACCGCCAATCCCAGATCGTTAATCAGAACGCCGATTACCTCCATCTCTTTCCGCAGGGCCGCCAGAAATGGCCTTAACTCGTTATCGTAGCTGTGCAGCACCGCCCCGCTGAAGGAACAGTAGTTGCAGCGCCCGGGACAAAAGGGAATGCCGATATATACGCTTATCAGCCTGCCGGCAGTCTCAGGGTCCGGCAGATAGGGTCTTTCATTGCCGGCCACTTCCACCAGCAAATCAGCTTTCTCCTTTTGCAGCTGGTATTCATGCTGTAGCCGCTCTCCTATATCCGCTGCAGACATGCCCTGATCCCAAAAACGATGAATCAGTTTGACCGGCCGCATTCCGGTCAGAATACCATAGCTATTGACCGGCTGCCCCAGGTGTTCTTCCAGCAAGCGGAAAGTGAAAATACGCGCCCGTTTTTTGATTTCAGTTCTGCGCCCCTCTTCCGCCGCGTTCAGCTCAAAGCTCCGCTCTTCGGCAGTCACCCGGGCGCCATCTTTTATGCTTCCCCGGATTGATATAATATGGGTATTTTCATTCAGGGCAATCGCTATTTCCATATTCGCTTGCCCGTTTTTTTCCCGTACCAGGACGGCATCAGGATAAGCCATGCGTATAAGTTCATGTAAGGCATCGTACAGGTATTCCGGCCGGTAATCAAAATGTATGATCATTTTTAACCTCCAATTTATCATCTGCTAGCGGAAGAGCTTTGGGATATGAGCCCAGGTATTTTATCCGGGGGCATAATCGCTCCATTTCCTCAAGCGCCGGCTGCAGGTCTTCACCGGCCGGAGTATCCACTTCAATGTAAAAGTTATAACCGGCTCGCGCATTCGGGCCGGGATAGGATTCAATCTTGCTAAGATTCAGGTTCCTGCCGGCAAAGATGCCTAAAACTTCATATAAAGCGCCTGCTCTATCCGCCAGAGAAAAAATGATGCTGCTTTTATCCCCTTTAGTTTCTCTCTTTTCCTGGACGATGTGAATAAAACGGGTAACATTATTTTCACCGGCTATATCCGGATATATTATCTTCAGCCCGTAAATCATAGCTGCCTGGCTATTGCCGATGGCGGCTGCCTTTCTGACCTCCCGGCGCAGCATGGCAGCCGCTCTGCCGGTACTGGCACAGATTTCAGTTCGCACCGCGGACAGATGCCGGGCAATAAAAGCCTGGCACTGGTGAAGAGCGACGGGCTGGGTAATCAGCCATTCAATTTCCTCCAGGCGGTATTTTTTACAGGCCATCAGGTCTTGCCTTATAGGAAGGTTCATTTCCCCTCGTATTCTGACCCGGTTCTCCTGCAGACACCGGATGGTTTCTTTTATTGAACCGGCCAGAGAATTTTCTACCGGCACCAGGGCTTCTTCTACCGCACCCATGCTTACCAGCGTAAAAACCTGACTGATGGTAGCGGCCGCCACTATATCATCCCGCTTCCCCCAATAGCTGCAAGCGGCTTCCTCACTGAAGGTTCCTCGGGGACCCAGTACAGCGCAAGCCATTAGCGTATTCTCCTTCCCACCGCCCGGGCCACCGGTTCGATCGTCCGCATCAATTGGCTGAATCCTTTAGGAGTTAGGGACTGTTCACCATCGGACAGGGCTTTTTCCGGGTGGGGATGGACTTCCACCATAATACCGTCAGCCCCGGCGGCGATAGCAGCCTTGGCCATCGGAGTAACCAGGCTGCGTACCCCGGTGGCATGACTGGGGTCGACCAGTACCGGCAGGTGGGACAGTTCTTTAACCAGAGCCACTGCAGACAGATCCAGGGTATTACGGGTCCAGGGCTCGGCGGAGCGAATTCCCCGCTCACACAATATTACCTGATTATTCCCCCCGGCCAGAATATACTCGGCTGCCAGCAGCCATTCTTCAATGGTGGCCGCCAGTCCCCGCTTCAATACTACGGGTTTATCTATTTTTCCCAATTTACGGAGCAGGGCAAAATTATGCATATTCCTGGCTCCAACCTGGATTATATCCGTATACTCAACCACTAATTCCATATCTTCGCTATCCATCAATTCCGTAATTACCGGCATATTCATGTCCTCACCCACCCGGGCCAGAATCTTCAGTCCCTCTTCACCCAGTCCCTGAAAGCTGTAAGGCGAAGTGCGCGGTTTATAAGCTCCTCCCCTTAAAAAGGCCGCTCCGCATCCTCTGACTTTGAAAGCGGTTTCTTTTAATATTTCCTCACTTTCAACCGCACAGGGCCCGGCTATTACAGCCAATTGTTCTCCCCCGATAATGCATCCCTTGACCTTTGTCAGGCTGACTTCTTCCCGGTTCTTTCTTGCCACCAGCATTTCGCCGCCTTCGCGACTGGCTAATTTAATCATGTTACACCTCCTGATAAAATATAAACCTCTCGTCCCTATGGGACGAGAGGTTTATAAACACTTCCCGCGGTACCACCCAGTTTACCTTGCAGTCACTCAATAAGGATACAGGCTAAAACCCCACTCATCCATAAAAAAAGCTTCACATCCCTATGGGACGAGAAGCTTGTCGCTTACCCGCGGTACCACCCAAATTGCCTTAATCAGGCCCGCTTAGTAAAAGATACAGGTTTATCCGATATCCCCTCCCTTTTAACGGCGGGAGTTCCGCCACGACCTACTTGCATTCGTTTCAGCCGGGTGCTCCAAAGTGAACTTCATCGGGCTTTGTTATAGAGATGCTTACAGCCGGTGACATCTCTTCTCTGTATAACTCCACGCAACTACTTTACTTTTTCATGGCATTTGAAATATTGTTTAAATATTAGCATAAGCCTCAGTCAATGTAAAGGCGATTTTATAGAAAAGGATTGTTTTTTCTTTCAAAGCCGATGCTGGTGGCGGGACCATGCCCAGGATACACCACTACCTCGTCATCATAACAGAGCAATTTTTCCTTGATATTGGTTATGAGCTCTTTATATGAGCCTCCCGGGAAATCAGTACGCCCGATAGAACCGTAAAAAAGAGCGTCTCCGGAAAAAATTATATCCCCCGTCTTGAGCGCTACGCTTCCGGGACTGTGCCCGGGCACTTCAATGACTTCCAGTTCCACCGTATTACCGACTTTGATGATATCCCCTTCCTTTATAAACTGGTCAGCCGGAGGACTGGTGACCTTGCCGCCCATCAAAAATGAAAAGTTGGACACCGCATTGGTGAGCATCTTGGCATCCTTCTGGTGAATCATGATCTTAGCTCCGGTCAGCTCCTGCAAGCCCTGATTGCCGCCGATATGGTCAATGTGACCGTGGGTATTAATAATATAAACGGCTTTAAGGCCTTCCTCGTCCAGCAATTTTTTTATTCCCCGGGGATTGCCGCCGGGATCAATCACGGCTGCATCTTTAGTCTCTTCGCAGCCGACAATATAACAATTTACCCCCATATTGCTTATTTCCAGCCCTCTTAAAATCATCTCCCAATAACCTCCTTAATCAAAACAGCTTCTCACTATCCAATAAGATGGTACAGGGTCCGTCATTATCTATTTCCACCATCATATCGGCGCCAAATTCACCGGTTGCAACTTTTATTCCGGCCTGGGCTAACCACCGGACCGAGTATGCGAACAAAGGTAAGGCCAGCTCGGGCAACTCCGCATCGGAAAAACCGGGGCGTCTTCCTTTACGGGAATCTCCGTAAAGGGTGAACTGACTGACCAGCAATACCTCTCCGGCAATATCCAAAAGGGATAGATTCATTTTATCATCTTCATCCGGGAAAATCCTTAAGTTTATTATTTTATTCATCATATAGTCGGCATCCTCGGCACTGTCACCTTTTTTTATACCCAACAGGACCATCAAACCTTTGCCGATCCGGGCTATTTCTTTTTCTTCCACCATTACCCGGCTGCCGGTAGTTCTTTGCACAACTGCCCGCATTTACTGTTCACTCCTAATTTCGCCTGGCATAGTCCTTCTAACCTCCAGGATATCCTGAATTTGTTGAATACGCTGAATTACAGCCTGAAGCTGGGTGATATCCTTAATCTCTAATTTAAAATTCATAACCGCCAGATGGTTTCTGGTTACCCGTGAGAATACCGAATTAATTTGGATTCTGGTATCGGCAATAATATTCATAACATCGGTAGTCAGCCGGGGCCGGTCAAAAGCCCTGACTTCCAGTTCCACGATGTAGGTTCCCCGGTTATCAGCCCATTCTACTTCTATTATACGGTCCTTTTCCTGACGCAAATAATTCTGCAGATTGGGGCAATCATGACGATGCACCGAAACCCCCCGCCCTCTGGTAATGTAACCCAGCACCTTATCCCCGGGCAAAGGATTGCAGCAATGGGCCAGACGAATAGCCACTCCATCCACGCCCTTGACCTTGAGGGCACTGGTCTCCTTATCCAGGGCTGCATCCGGTTTGGTATTGACCGGAATATTGAGAATGTCTTCCACCTGGGCATCCTGGAAGAACATCTCTTTAAGCCGGGTTATTACCTGCTGAGCACTGACGCCATTATCCCCCAGTGCGGCATAGAGGTCGTCAACCGATAAAAAGCCGACCCGTTTGGCTACTTCCTGCAAACGGTCCTCCTTAAGAAACTCCTTTATATTCAGGTGCTTCTTCTTCAGCTCTTTCTCCAGCAGGTCACGACCTTTTATTATATTTTCTTCCCGTTTTTCTTTCTTGAACCATTGTTTAATTCTGCTTTTGGCGGAAGAAGTTTTGACAAAGTTCAACCAGTCCCGCGAAGGCCCGGAGGAACTCTTGGAGGTGATAATCTCGACAATATCCCCATTACCCAAGGGGTAATCCAGGGGAACTATGCGGCCGTTAACCCGGGCCCCGGAACATTTATGCCCTACCTCGGTATGCACCCGATAGGCAAAGTCCACCGGGCCGGCGCCTTTGGGCAATTCTACTACCGCCCCTTTGGGGGTGAATACAAAAACGGTATCATCAAAGAGGTCAATCTTTAATGATTCCATAAATTCGCTGGTGTCTTTGACATCCTGCTGCCATTCCAGTATCCGTCGCAACCAGGAAAGTTTTTCATCAAATTTCTTTTCCTTGGGGCTGCTGCCTTCCTTATAGCGCCAGTGAGCAGCTATCCCATATTCAGCCGTGCGATGCATATCCCAGGTGCGGATTTGCACTTCAAAGGGTTCCCCCCCTTTTCCCAGCAGGGTAGTATGCAGTGACTGATACATATTGGGCTTGGGGGTGGCCACATAGTCTTTGAAACGTCCGGGCAACGGTTTCCACATGGTGTGGATTATGCCCAGCACTCCATAACATTCCCTGATTTCGTTCACAATAACCCGGATGGCTATTTTATCATAGATTTCATCTATATCCTTCTGCTGTTTCACCATTTTTTTATATATGCTGTAGATATTTTTGGGCCGGCCCGCTATATCTGCTCTTATGCCTATCTGTTCCAGACCTTTTTTGATTTGCTCTATAATATCATGGACGTAGTCTTCTCTTTCTCTGCGTTTACGCTTAAGTCTTTTGGCAACCTCATAATACATTTCCGAATCCAGATAAGAAAAAGCCAAATCTTCCAGTTCCCATTTGAACTTGAAAACTCCCAGCCGGTGAGCCAGGGGGGCAAAAATCTCCAGGGTCTCTTTGGCGATTTCTTTTTGCTTGCGTTCGTTCTGGTAGTTGAGGGTTCTCATATTATGCAAGCGGTCAGCCAGTTTAATAAGTATGACCCTGATATCCCGGGCCATGGCAATAAACATTTTACGCAGGTTTTCAGCCTGCGCATCTTCGCGGGAAGCGAAGTCCAAACGATTCAGTTTGGTCACCCCATCCACCAGGAGGGCAATTTCCTCCCCGAAATCATTTAATATATTTACATAAGTAAAACTGGTATCCTCCACTACATCATGGAGCAGGGCGGCACAAAGCGACGGAGTGTCCAATTCGATTTCGGTCAGTATCAGGGCGACTTCCACCGGATGGATTATATACGGCTCGCCCGATATCCTTTTTTGCCCGGTATGCGCCGTTCGCGCATAGTTGTAAGCCCGTTCGATAAGCCCGAAATCTGCATCCGCATCGTACCGTTTTACCTTTTCAATTATCAATTGTACTGCAGGAACCATTGTACTCACCATGATAATATATTATTCAAATTCCTTTCCCAGCGGCTGAATTCTTTCTTCTCCACCTGACCTTCCAGATAATAGAGCGAGTTTCTCAGGTCAACCCTGGAATTGCCGGGCCTGATAAACTTTATTGCCATAATACTACCTTTTTTTGTGAAGTCGCACAAGTCCAGATCTGCTATGCTGTCAAGAACTCCCACGAGGTCAGCCGGTTTGAAATCTCTTTGCAGATAAGCCCCGATCGCAGAGCTTAACCGGTCAATCCCCGCCGTCAGCGGATGATATCGCCTGGTTTTAAAATAGCTCAATACCCCTTTAAGGAGTTCGGTTCCGGGATAACAGCGCTCCAGGTATTGGCGGTTAAACTCCAGATCATCGCGCTTAAAAAGGATAGTGGCTTCCCTATCCTCCCCTGCGGCCAGCTGATTCATCACCATCTGGGCTTCGTAAAGGCTATAGGGGGCATCCGCAAAAAAAACGTCGGTATCACCCAGCCCGGTTACACCAGTACTGGCTCCATCAGATAGCAATATCCCTCCGGATTGCATAAAATGCCGGCGTATAACCTTTCTTTGCCGGATATCCCCTATCCCTGCTTCCACTTTTAAGCTGTCCCGGCCGGCAAAAGCCTGCAAAGTGGTATTACGATTGGCATACAGGAGCACGCGGCGTTCAGGGTCAAAATCCGCTTTTCCGGTTTTAATTCTGGGTTGGCTGTCCGCCTGCAGGCTGATCAAGCTGCAGTTTTTATAATATTCCTGCATTTCCCGGTCAGGCTGATCCGGATAAAAGGTAAAAACATAGCTTAATTTTTCCGGTGGGCGGCAGTTTCTGCGATAATAATGATCAAAAGCTGTCGTCACCAGGAATAACCGATTTTGGCCCTGGACCAGTTCATTCATAAGATCGCGCCTCTCCCGGCGATTTATATGACCGTGGATTTCCTTTAAAAGTGACCGGCGCAAAAAGCTCAAAAGCATCAGTTTATACTTGACCAGGCTCCGGTAGGTGGGGAAGATAAAAAGTACCGGCCGGCCCCCATAGACCTCGGCAATGCTTTTCTGGATAGCCTGCAGCAGCTTTTGCCCAGACTCATTCACTAACCCTTTATCATCAGGCCGGCAACTGCTTTTCATATCGTTTATTTTTAGCTGCACCCTTCTTATGCCCCGGAATTCGTTGATCCCAGGTTCAAACATTATATCCTGCAAACAGGTATCCAAAGGATGCTTTATTAAATCAGAATGGTTGAAGGCGATAATATCAACTCCCCCCGGCTCCAAACGAGCGCGGAAATGCTCGTTTTTCCTGCCCAGCAGGGCGGCGGCATCCACCTCCACTCCCCTGACGGCAAAACTGGGGGAGGGGTTGCCCTCTCCGAAGGGTTCCAGTTTTTCAAGTTCCTGCAGCAGACGCTCGTTGATATCGTCCGGCTCCAATTCCGCATCCGCCACGGTCCGGGCCCTGGGTTCCTCTCCCTGGCCGTTATCTTTTGCCCACTGTTCCAAAGCCTGGCGAAAACTGTCCAGGCTATCTCTATGTATGCTTAATCCGGCAGCCGCCCGATGCCCTCCGAATTGGAGCAAATGAGAACTGCAGGCGGACAAGGCCTGGTAGATATCCAGCCCCGGCAGGCTGCGGCATGATCCCCGCCCCTGCTCTCCTTCCCAGCTGATCATTATAACCGGACGCCGGTATTTTTCGCATAGACGGGAAGCTACTATGCCGGTAACTCCCTGGTGCCAGCCTTCCCCTCCCAGTACCAGCACTTGACTCTTCTCCAGATCAATCTCTCTTTCCACCTGCAGCAGAGCTTCCTTATGCACGGTTTCCTCAATCATTTTGCGTTCATTATTGAGGCGGCATAATTGGGCGGCCAACTCCGTTGCCTGTTCCGCATTTTGGTTCAGCAGCAATTCCACACTGCTGCGGGCACTTTGCAGCCGTCCGGCTGAATTCAGACGCGGAGCCAGGACAAACCCGATATGCCAGGAAGAAAGTTTTTTCCCCGTAAGCCCGCTTTCCTTGAGTAAGGCCTGCAACCCGCAGTTAACAGTAGCCGGCAATCTCAGCAGGCCATACTTGACCAGGATCCGATTTTCACCCTTTAATGGCACCACATCGGCTACGGTGGCCAGAGCAGCCAGCTCCAGCCACCCGGAATCCTTATCCAGGGCCCAGTCGGGAAACAACGCCTGACAGAGCTTAAAAGCCACACCCGCCCCGCATAAATCCTTAAGTTCTTCCGTGCTGTCCAGTTTAGGGTTTATTACTGCCAAAGCGGAAGGCAACTGAGCTGCAGGAGTATGATGATCGCTGATTATAACATCCATCCCCAGGCTTTGAGCAGTTTGGGTCTCTGATACCGCGGTTATACCGCAATCCACAGTGATTAAAAGTTTAAAGCCCTGACCGGCAATCGTTTCCACCGCCTGCCGGTTAAGCCCATAGCCTTCACTAAACCGGTCGGGGACATAATATTCCGCAATAGCCCCCAGCCTATCCAGACATTGCTTAAGCATGGTCATGCTGCATATGCCATCAACATCATAATCGCCATATATGGCTATCTTTTCCCCCTGCAAGGCGGCCTGCCTGATTCGGGTCACGGCCGGCTCCATATCGGTTAGACTGAAGGGGCTCTGTAAATCATCCAGGCCCGCATTAAGAAAATAATGCGCCTCTTCGCAGGTATAAATTCCTCGTTGCAGCAACAACTCCGCCATCAGGGGACTTAGTCCCAACTTTTGACTCAGGTCCCGGGCCAGCTGGTAATCGCAGGTTTTTATTTCCCATATCTTTGCATTATCCATATTTCCCCGCTCTCTCAACCAGAATTCTTTCCTTAATATTTCCGCTTTATATTGTACGATAAATCCGGGTTTTCTGCTCAGCAAACTTATTTGCCATAATAATCCTGGGAGGAATGCGGCATAGCTATCATATATAAAGTAGAAACAGTTGATGGAAGGTGAAGCAGATGTCGAAAATCAGAAATTTCTTCCCGGGCGGCAATACCTGCTATGGTTTTTATTCGTTTTATGATTATATGGTATCGCCTGCGGTGGAACGCAAGATAATCCTTAAAGGCGGCCCCGGGGTGGGGAAATCTTCGTTTATGAAAAAAATAGGGGAAGACTTCTTGACCCAAGGTCATGAGGTTGAGTATCACTGGTGTTCATCCGATAATGAATCCTTGGATGGAGTAGTCCTAGGCCGGCACCAGATCTGCATTCTGGATGGAACCGCTCCCCATGTGGTAGATCCTCGTTTTCCGGGAGCAGTAGACGAAATCATAAATCTGGGCGATTACTGGCGCCAGAAAAGCATACGGAAAAACCGTCCGGCTGTAATTGAGCTGACTCAGACTATCAGCCGCTGCTTCCAGCGTGCCTATAAGCGCCTGGCGGAAAGTAAGATGGCCTGGGAAGAGTGGGAGTCCTATTATCAGGAAGCCCGCGATAATGAAGCCGCTAACCGCAATACCCTGGCTCTGGCCCGGGACTTCGTTTCCGGCCTGGATGACGGCGGGCAGAAGATCAGGCACCTTTTTGCCGCTGCTATAACCCCCGGGGGTGTGGTCAGCAAGATTGACAGTCTTATTGATAGCGGCTATTCCCTGTTCGCCGTGAAAGGAAATCCGGGCAGCGGAATTAAGGAGCTGTTTAGCTATACCTGGCAAACCTTAAATCTGAGCGCGGCTGAAGCCGAAATATATCATAATCCGTTTGACCCGGACAATATTGATATTATCGTACTTCCTTCATCCAGGTCGGCTTTGCTGGATGTCTCCGGCCACCTTTTTGATTACGCCGCTTCGCTCCCCGGGAGCAAGCATCGCCGCTTCCTGGATTTCGATCAACTGGTGCGTAAATCTGCAGTTGATACTCCTGAACAGCGCATTATCTCCGCCCGGGAGCGCTTCCACAGCGGTATCCAGGATGCAATCGGCTTTATCCGCCAGGCCAAGGAATACCATGATGAATTGGAATCGTATTATGTTCCGGCTATGGATTTTGACGCTATGGAAGCAATGCGCCAGGAACTCTGCCAACAATTTACGCAGATTATGGGACGGCCAAACGGTTAATTCCCTCTATAAAGAGAATGGTACTCCTTCCGGTTGCTGTTAAAGAAGCTGTAACCCGGATTTTTGGCCGACTAATCGGTTTATATCCAGTCCCATGTCTCCCTATTAAGCAACAGCGCTCTTACGATATCGCCTTTTTTACTCCGGCCCGGTTCAATATCCAACAGCAGGGGGATTTTCCCCCTGCCGCTTTCATGCTTAGCTAAGGGGCGAGCCAGCAGGGCCGGTTCATCTGCTACCAGTTCACCTCGGCGAAAGCTTCTTAATTCGCCCTTGCCGACGATATTTTCAGATAATCTCAGTTTTAGCCAGCGCTGGCCACAATCAGTTGATCCCCTTATCTTCCGCAGGACCGGGGCCAGTAATAAGTCAAACATGATTCCACCCGCTGAAGGACGGCCGGGCAGGTTAAATACCAGGCAGCCTTCTAATGATGAACAACTGACATTGCGGCCGGGTTTGGATGCAATGCTGCGAAACAGGAAGTCCGCCCCCAATTGCCGGAGAGCATCCGCCACCAAATCATATTTGCCCTGAGCCGTGCCCCCGCTGATTATCAAGAGGTCTCCCTCCCCAAGCCCTTTCCTTATTTCCTCGGTAATCAATCCCAAATCGTCTACTACTTCTCCTTCGCCCAGAATACCTTTACAGTTTTCCGTCTGGACTTTAGCCAGCATATAATGACGGTGGCTATGATAAATCTTCCCTTCCGGCAGAACCTTTCCGGGTAAACAGAGTTCACTGCCGCAACCGATTATGTAAACCCGGGGTATGGTATAGACAGTTACCCGGGTAAGGCCGGCCGCAGCCAGTCTTTCAATGCTTCCCGGGTTTATCTCCTGTCCGGTACCGATTATGGTTTCTCCCGCTTCAATCTCACATCCGGGAGGATCAATGTATTGACCCTGAACCGGTGAACCGCTCAACTTTATATAATCCCCTTTATTCTCTACATCCTCCTGCTTTACGATGGCAGCGGTATTACCCGGAATCATAGCACCGGTCATGATGCTTACGGTCTGCCCCGGAAAAAACCGCACCGTTTCCTGCCATCCGGCGGGCACTGTGGCGGCTACTTGCAGTTCCAGGCAGGCCCCGGCCCCGAGACGCAGTAAATCAGACCCGGTCAAGGTAAAACCGTCCATCTGGGAACGGCTGAAAGTTGGCACCTGGATGGGAGACGGCACTTCCAGGGCTGCCACCCGGTTTAACGCCGCTTCCAGTACTATAGATTCTGTATTTAGTGGATGCGCCTGCGCACAGCAAAGTTCAACTGCTCTTTCCAGGCTTACTTCGATTTGACAAGACAAATTTTTCACTCCGTATTAAAAAATGTAGGCGGTAACTTTTTCATCTTGTTTATGCCTTGTTTTTCATAGGCGATATGAATATGGGCATCAGCCAGCGACAGAATACTCATCAGGGCTGATTTTCCCAGCAGCGGTACCGCCATGCGGCGGTCATTTTCATAAACCGTTTGCTATTGTTCATTATACTGCAGGTACCGGAGAAGGCCAAATAGACAAGGCTTTTTCATCTTGCCTATTGACTTTTGGGCCGATATACTGCAGAGGAACTATGGTATTCGTTTGCTCTCTATTGCGGACCGGCGGCTATAATATTGATTTAACCCCAATGGCCGGAGGCTGCAAACAAGAATGAAGATAATCCTACGGTTTCGCTAGTTTTTTGACGCGGAATTCAGGGAATTTATAGGGAAGAACGCGGAGGAAAACTTTAGTAAAACCCGCGTTCTTCCTTGAAAGATTCCGCGGTTTCCGCGTCTAATAAATCTGCGTTAATCTGCGTGATCTGCACCTTTAATTGCGAGTATAACGAGCATCAGTTGTCCTCAAAAGGGCGTCTATTCACTTATTAACCGGAGCAGTAAGAGTAAATATGTCATTTAGAAGGAATTTATAGATTTGTATAGAATAATAGCAAATATATGGTTTGATTTTCTGGTCTCAAGGACTTGCCAGTATTACCCGCAGACCTTTAAGCTATGGATGCGGCGGGAAACTGCCGGGTTCTTAAGGTAGAAAGGATGAAATTAACTGTATTTGCAGCTTTTATGTGCTTGTTTAACCAGCCTGGCGCCTCTCCCGCCAGGCTGGTTTTATTTTATGTGAAATAAAGAGCATATGATTACTATTCTCCAGGCTAAATAATCGGCGGATACTACCTATCCCAATATGTAAAGAGGCGAGGGAAATTGTCGGTATATAAGAGTTTAGAAGAAGCTGTTGCTATCAGCTGCGAAAATATGCAGGCACTTGACAGCGAGTACCTGCATATTGATGATGCCTTCATGAGAGTGAATGCGGAAAATATAACCAGTTTAATTGATGTACCCAATTTTGATCGTTCTTCAATGGATGGTTACGTAATTGGCCGGGCGGATATGCAAAAACTGAAAACAGGCGCCCCGCTGACTTTAAAGGTAACTGCCACTATCAAAGCAGGTTCAATAGAGAGCAGGCCGATCAAAATTGGGGAAACATACCGAATAATGACGGGCGCTTTACTTCCTGAAGGCGGCGCCGCAGTTATTAAGCAGGAAGATGTCCAAATCCACGGAACATTTATTATTGTCAACGGCGGCTATGAGCAGGGCGAGAATATTCAAAGGGCAGGCCAAGAATTAAAAGCGGGAGATAAAGTGGCAGCCCAAGGACAGGTTCTGAACGCAGAAATTTTGGAAAGAATAGCTGCCTGCGGGATGGAAAAGATCTTAGTTCATAAGGTTCCCCGTATATATGTTATCAACACCGGGAGCGAATTGCTTTTGCCCGGGGCCCCGGTCAAAACGGGGCGTATATATAACAGCAATCGAAGTCTGCTATCTTGTAAAATAGCCCGTACCGGCGCCATACCATTATTGTCAGATTCTATTATTGAAGATGACCTGCAGGCAATTGGGGATGAAATAGAGCGGGCGGCGCTGGTCTCCGATATGATAATCATCAGCGGAGGAACCGGTAAAGGAGTTTACGACCTGGTTTACAACGCATTTGAATGCTTAAACGCCAGACCTCTCTTCAGAGGAATAAATATTATTCCGGGTAAAGAAACATCTGCCGCGCTTTTTAACGGCAAACTTTTGTATAACCTGCCTGGCAATTGTTATGCTGCCGGTTTGTTATTTGAAGCCTTAATTAAGCCGGCCCTGCTGAAACTGAAAGGAGACCTGTTCTCTACCCGGGAATGGTTCGAAATACAACTAGGTGGTCCGATAAAGCATATTAGGCCGGGTCGCAGCCTATACCGGGGGGAAATGATCATTAAACAGGGATGCGCTTACGCCCAACCTATAAGCAAAGGAAATACCACCATCAGAAATATTTCTTTGCTACTGGACCTCCAGGCCGGGCAGGGGGCAGCGGGAGATATGGTAAGAGCCCAACTATGCTGAATTTATTAAGCGGAAGGTTATCCTTACGGGGAGTGAAGGTGATATTTAAAAGTAAGGCCGGAAAACAGAACGGGGAAGCTAAAAGAGCTAAAAAAGAACCCGCTTGTTAGTAAGCGGGAAATGGGAAGAAAAGATTTAGATGTAAAAGCTTAAAAGCTAATTACCAAAAAAAATTGTGTTCCTGAAAAGGACACAACCCACTCCCTGGCTTATAAGTAACAGTTATAAGCCACATTAGGTCTCCTTTCCAAAAATACGGGGAGGCATAACCGTTTCCAGCTATACCCATAGGCCTGGGGACCATAACTCTTCAGGTCCAGAGGCTTGGAGAACAGTATTAAGTTAAAAAAAGACAGATCCTTATGTGCAAAGACATATAGCATCTGTCTACGACAAATCTGATGCTGCTCCTTTCCACAATAGGGGAGGCTCGAGTGTTTCCCCTCGAACCCAGGCTCCTAAACCATGGCCTTTGACTTTAGGCTTAAAAGCTCGGAGAATTTGATTTAATTATTTTTAGTCTAACACAGGGTGGAAATTAAATCAAACAGATATATGGGAACAGCCGCTAATACTTTTTCATATCAGTATTCTGCAGATTGAGGTTTTGATGATTCAAGAGGTCCAATGTCTGCTCCACAGTCTATATCAAAACTGCTGTGAGGCCAAAATCGCTCAATAGTAATTATTTATTTTAATGACAGGGATAGGGGTTTATGATATCTTAATTATAAATAATTGTTTTATGGTATCTCGTCATAAATAATTATTATAGAGAGGGTGTTATGCACTCGAGGGGAGGAAGAGAGGATGAATCTAACTCGTCGTGGTTTTCTGAAGCTTTCGGGTCTTTCAATTGCCGCACTTGCATCCGGCTTGGGATTTGACCTTGAAGCAGCGGAAGCCAAAGGGTATGCTTTGAAGCTTTCGGGCTGTACGAAGATACCCAGTATCTGTCACTTCTGTTCAGGTGGATGCGGTTTGCTACTGCATGTTAAAGACGGAAAACTGGTCCACTTGGAAGGCAACCCGGACAATCCCATCAATGAAGGGGGTCTTTGCCCCAAAGCAGCCAGCCTTGAGCAGGTGGCCTATTCTCCGGACCGTCCGAAAACACCGCTGTATCGCGCCCCAGGAGCTACTGAGTGGAAAGAACTTTCCTGGGATGAGGCTATTGAGCGTATAGCCAAGAAGACCGTAGAAATCCGGGAAAAAACCTGGAAGAAAACTGACGAGATAACCGACGCCAAAACCGGAGAAAAGAAAACTGTTCCGGCCAACCGGGCCGAGGGACTTGCCATGATTGGCTCGGCTGAGGTTGACAATGAAGAATCTTACCTGTTGACAAAATTTGCTCGCCTGATCGGCACACCGTTCCACGAACATCAGGCCCGTATCTGACATGCTCCCACGGTGGCTAGTTTGTCACCTTCATTCGGACGCGGCGCTATGACTAATTCCTGGCAGGATATGATGAATTCCCAATGCTTCCTGATTGCCGGCAGCAACTGTGCGGAGAATCATCCCATTGCCATGAAATGGGTCAATCGCGCCAAGGCTAAAGGCGCCAGGATAATTGTGGTCGATCCCCGCTTCACCCGTACTGCAGCCAAAGCGGATATCTTTGCCCAGATTCGTCCGGGAACCGATATTGCCTATTTAGGGGCCATGATTAATTACTATATTGAGCAGAAGCTCTATGATGAGCCCTATGTTCTGAACTTTACCAATGCGCTGCTGAAGATCAGCAAAGATTTCAAATTTGAAGACGGCTTGTTCTCAGGTTTCGATGCCAGCAAAAAGAAATATGATTATGCTACCTGGGCCTACCAGCTTGATGAAGAAAAGAAGCCCATCAAGGCAGACAGTCTGGATGATCCGGACTGCGTATTCCAGAAACTCAAAGCCCACTATTCCAGATATAGCTTCGAAGTAGCCGAAAAGATCACCGGCATACCCCAAGCGAAGATCAAGGATATAGCTGATACATTTGCCGCAGCCAAACCGGGCAACATTTTCTATGCTCTGGGCATGACTCAGCATACCACCGGTGTACAGGGCATCCGCTGCTATGCCATTATCCAGTTGCTGCTAGGCAATGTCGGCAAGGCCGGCGGCGGCATCCAGGCCCTACGCGGCGAGCCCAATGTTCAGGGTTCGACCGATATGGCAAACCTCAACGCCAACCTGCCGGGATATCTTCCCTATCCTACCAATGCCCAGGTAACCTTGCATGATTTTGCGGTAAAAAACGGCGCCGTTCAGTATAAACCGATGGTTGCGCTACTCAAAGCCTGGTTCGGCAAAAATGCCACCGCCGAGAACGACTACGGCTACGGCTGGCTGCCCAAGAACGATCCGAATAACATGCCGGTCCAGTCCCAGTTCTTCAACTGGATGGAAAAGGGACAATTCAAGCTGCTCTTTAACTTTGGCTCCAACTCAACCGTTTCTATTCCCGACCGTAAGATGGTAGCCCGCGGTCTTTCCAAGCTGGAGATGCTGGTGGTGGCTGATATATTCAATACCGAAACCGCCCAGTTCTGGCGTGAAGAGGGATTGAATACCAAGGCAATCCAAACCGAGGTCATCTTCCTGCCGGCGGCCTTTGTTTATGAAAAAGCCGGGACCATGACCAATTCCTCCCGCCTGATCCAATGGAAAGAGGTTGCGCTGAAACCGCTCAATGACTGCCTGCCCGATCTGGATATTATTGATCGTATCTTCAAGAAGATGCGCGAACTTTATACCGGGAGCACCGATCCCAAGGATGCTCCAATTTTGAATGCCAACTGGGACTATGGCCACCATGCCAGCCCCTTGAAGGTGCTGCAGGAACTCAATGGCTATAATGACAACACCGGCCAGCTTACCGCCAGCCTGGCTGAATACCTGAATGCACCGATTGGTACGGTTTCCACCGGTTGCTGGATATATGCCGGCGTAACCCCGCCGGGCAAAAATCTGGCCGATCGCCGGGATAATGCCGATCCCACCGGTCTGGGCCTGAATAAGGAATATGCTTTTGCCTGGCCGGGCAATATCCGCGTTCTGTATAATCGTGCTTCTTGCGATGCCAATGGTCAGCCGGTTGACCCCCAACGCAAACTGATCTGGTGGGATCCTGTTGCCGGAGTATGGACCGGAAATGACGGCCCTGATGTGGTAGATAAGACCAAGGGTCCTGAGACTCCCGAAGGGAAACAGGCGTTCCGTATGAATCCGGAGGGCTTGGGCCGGCTATTTACCGCCAGCTACACCAGCGGGGTATCTGCCTCACCGGTTCCGGCTGACAGCATAGCGGCTGTTCCAACCCGCGGAGCTGGTATGACCGTGGATGGGCCGATGCCTGAATTCTATGAGCCTATTGAAAGCCCAACCGCCAATCTGCTGCATCCCCAGGTGCAGAATAATCCCTGTGCGAAAATCGTCTCCACCGAATTTGGCGATCCCAAGGATTATCCCTATGTTCTCACTACCTACGGGGTCTGCGAGCACTTCTGCGCAGGCGCCATTACCCGCAACATTCCCTGGCTGAACGAGATTATGCCCGAACCCTTTGCAGAGATGAGCAAAAACCTGGGTGACAAGCTTGGAATCAAAGAAGGGGATAAAGTCGAGATATCCTCTATTCGAGGCAAGCTGACGGTACGCGCCCTGGTTACCGATCGTATCCAGACCCTGAAAATCAATGGAGTAGATACGGAGACCATCGGGATGCCATGGAGCTGGGGTTTTGCCAGCTTGAATCCCGGCCCCAGTACAAATAATGTGACAATGAACGCATGTGATCCAGGAGCAGGGACTCCTGAGTATAAATGCTGCCTTGTCAATGCAAGGAGGGCTTAACAATGACAGAAAAAATGGTTTTTGTTGATACTTCATTATGCACCGGTTGCAGAGCCTGTTCAGTGGCCTGCAAAGCCTGGAACGACCTTGAGGCCGAGAAGACTCAGCTCATCACCAGCTATCAGTCTCAGGCAGCGACTACGCCCCATACCTGGACCTATATCAGCATGCATGAAAAATATGAGAACGGCAAAATGCAATGGCTGATGTTCAAGCACCAGTGCTATCATTGCGCTGATGCCGCTTGTATGAAAGCCTGTCCCTCCAAGGCGATTTATAAGACCGAATCGGGATATACGCTGATTGACCACGATAAGTGCATCGGCTGCGGTTACTGCACGGCTAACTGCCCCTGGAGCGTTCCCAAGGTGGACGAAACCGTGAATAAATCCTTCAAATGTACGGGCTGCATCGACCGCATTGAAAACGGGCTCAAGCCGGCCTGCGTCAGCACCTGCCAGCCTGGCGCCCTTCATTTTGGCGATCGTGACGAGATGGAACAACTGGCCCAGAACCGCCTTTATGAGGTGAAAAAAGAGTATCCTAAAGCTCAGCTTTATGGTGATGCCATTATGGGCGGCACCACCTATCTCTATCTTCTCCTGGATCGGCCGGAAATTTATGGAGTTCCTTCTAATGCTTCCATTCCGTTGTCCCTGACCCTTTGGAAAGACCTGGTCCATCCGCTGGGCGGGATTGCGATTGGCGGTGCGGCTATAGCCGTTGTCGGCGGGGTTTTTGCCAACTTCGCCCTGGGTAATTACCGTAATCGCGGCAAAGAAGTAGCGGAATCCCAGGATAAGAAAGGAGGTCAATAGCTATGAAGGGCAAGTTATTTCGTTTTACTGCAGGTACCCGTATTTTTCACTGGATCCACGCCGTTTGTTTCATATTGTTGGGATTAACCGGCGCGGCGCTAGTTTATTCTTGGTTGCAACCTATTGCCAACATCTTTGGCGGCATCCAAATCTCCCGCGATATTCATCGGTGGGCGGCAGCCATATTTACCATATCCATATTCGTCTTCTTCCTCTTGGGAGCAAGCGGACGCGAGCTGCGGTCCTGGGCTAAGTCCAGCTTTAAATTTACCAAAGACGATTTTGCCCACGCCAAAAATTTCCCGATAGAATTCTTTGGCGGACACAAGCCCTTCCCTCCCCAAGGCAAGTTCAACGGCGGGGAGAAGTTAAACTCAATGCTTATGATCACCGGTTTGCTCTGTATTGCTATAAGCGGATATATCATGTGGTTTGCCTCTTCCATGCCCCAGTGGTTGGTGCAATGGGCTTATGTCGCCCATTCCGGATTTGCCTTATTGATAATGGCGGTTTTCCTGGCCCATTTTTATCTGGGCGTTTTACATCCCGACTCCAATCAGGCCCTGGGGGGAATGTTTAACGGCTATGTCCCGGAAAAATTTGCCTATGAGCATTATGAAAAGTGGTACAATCAGGTCAAAGTAGAAAACAAGAATACGTAATCTCTGAACCATGTTAGTTTAGCCCAAAAGCAAAAAAACTAAGGGGAGAATCTAAATGGAACTCAGCAAAAGTAAAACAGCCATTGCAGGTGAAGCAGAAAATCAATTCTATAAGATGTATAAACTTCTGCAAAAGGAAGTTGAACAATGGCAGCAAGAACGCGGTTCTTATTGGCTGGAGGCGCTTCCTTGGGGTAAAAAGCCTCCGTATTTGCCTCTCATGGATCTGCCGGAAGCTGCAATTATTGAAGTTTGGCAACGATTAAACCTCATTGCCGAAGTTCAAATACCCGATGCTGAGCTTAGGAAACTATGGAAGCAATTTCGCGACGGTCAGATCGTAATGAATCCGGAAATGATATCCCGTCTGCAGATGTCCATAAGCGGGGTGGCCCAACTGGCCGGTAAGAAGGCCAAGATGCAGGGTGTTCCGGCTCTTGACCGAGGATATATAGCTTCAGATGATCCCACCGCCAGTTCCATCTGTCCGGTTTGCGGTGAAGCCGCTACCCTGGCGGTTCTGAGTCAACCCCATGGTCACAGAACGATGTACTGTACATCGTGCAGCTTCGAATGGACGGTAAAACGGGTCGGATGTCTGCATTGCGGAAGTGAAGATGCCAAGCAGCAAATGTATCTTAAGAGCGAAGAATTTCCAGGTATTGAAATGGCAGTCTGCCAAGTCTGCGGGCATTACCTCAAAGAGATTGACTCACGGATGGTATCGGTGCAGGATTATCTCTGGGAGGAAATGCGAACCCTCCCGTTAAATTTCGCTGCCGAACGCTGGCTGGCAGAACAGGCGAAAAAGAATAATCAAATGCACTAAAGAAATACCTTTAAGTTAAGGACTGTTGTGGAGCACGGAATAAACGGTTTAGCTGTTTGTTCCGTGCTTTTATGTGCATATTAACGCCGTTATTTTAAGCCAAAATATTTGCGGATATAGTCGGCAATATCCTGCCGTTGATCGAAACTAAAACCAGGCACTGAGGACTCAAGCGGGAAATCCGTAACCCGTGCTACTACGTTATCTATATCCAGAGTAGAAGTGCTGATATCCTTTCTCAGCACCTCTATCTTGGGAAACGCCTCTTTTTTAAAACCTTCGCTTATTATCAGGTCAAAGTCACTGCCGATTTTATGGCATATGGCCTCCAGATTAATATCATTTTCCCGGCGGTAAATCAATGATAATCCGGTTGAGACAGCATAAACCATGCTGGCCCCCGCTTGAAACAATTGATCCGAATCCCTTTTCCCCATTAAATCCAGTCCGCTGCTGGCATGTTTAACCACAGCCGTTCTGATTCCCTGCTGTTCCAATATAGTGACTATACCCGCCAGCAGGGTAGTCTTACCCGAGTTATGCCTGCCCACAAATGAGATAACCGGCGCCATCTAACCACTCACCTTTGTCGTTATTCTTTCTTTATTTCCCCACCAAGCGCAGGGCGCATTCCTTCACTTGGGCCAGGACTTCTTCTTCGTCGAAAGTCTTTATTACCCGGTCTTCCATTAGAATATTGCCGTCTACTATTACCGTTTCCACATCGGCCGCCTGGGCTGAATAAACGATATTGGAGATCGGGTCATAGGCCGGCAGCATATTAGGCTGTTTCAAGCCTATAATTATCATGTCCGCCTTATAGCCCGGCTTCAGCTGTCCCATCTCATGGCCCAATCCCAGCGCCCGGGCGCCATTGGCAGTAGCCATCTGCAGAGCCTGCCAGGCGGGAATGACCGTGGAATCTTGCAGATATACTTTTTGCAGAAAAGAAGCGCTGCGCATTTCCTGCAGCATGTCCAGATTGTTGTTGCTGGATGCTCCGTCAGTCCCTAGCGCCACTTTTATCCCGGCCTTAAGCATCTGCTGTATCGGGGCGATGCCGCTGGCCAGTTTCATATTGCTTTCGGGATTGTGCGCTACTCCCACCTGCTTGGCCGCCAGTATTTCTATATCGGCGGCATCCACGTGCACGCAGTGAGCCGCCAGCACCGGGCGTTCGAACAGTCCCAATTTGTCCAGATGAACTACCGGGGTAGAACCGTAAATCCTTTTAATATCCTCCAGCTCAACCCTGGTTTCAGCTATATGTATATGCAGTCCTACCCCCAGTTCATCACTTAACTGCATAACCCGTTCCAGGTAGTCGGGGGGACAGGTGTAAGGAGCGTGGGGACCCAGCCGGCAAGTAATACGTCCATTGCAGGCGCCCTGCCATTTTTTCACCATATCCCGGCTTTCACTGAAGGCTATTTCCTTCTCCGGTCCCACTCCCACCATACCCCGGGATAGTACGGCTCTGATACCGCTGTTTTCCACCGCCCGGGCGGCAGCATCCATAAAGAAATACATATCCGCAAAACATACGGTACCTGATTTCAACATCTCACTTATGGCCAGCATGGTTCCCCAATAGACATCATCACCAGTAAGTTTCGCCTCCAGGGGCCATATCTTGTTTTCCAGCCATTCCATCAGGGGCATGTCGTCGGCATAGCCCCGCAGCAAGGTCATGGCAGTATGAGTATGGCTGTTGACCAGGCCGGGCAAAACCACCCGGTCATGACCGTCAATGGTCCGGTCATATACACCGGCCGGAGCGGAGCCTGGACCCATTGCCTTTATGAATTGTCCTTCTATTATGAGGTAACCGTTCTCAATATAATCCTTCTCTTCGCCCATTGGTATCAAACCGATGTTGTCCAATAGAATCCTCACCTGATTCAAGCCCCCTTTTTTAATTTTTTCGGCAGATAATTATTTCTTCTGCCCGTAATTTTTAAAGCTCTGGTTCAGGATTGCTATATCTTTATCTGACAGGGCCTGTACGGTTCCCAGAGTACTGGCGTGCAGGGCAATCATGGCAGTTTTTTCGACGATGTAGCATACTTTCAAAGCTTCGGCCATGTCTTTTCCCACAGCCACCAGCCCATGATTGGCCAGCAGAACCGCCTTCTTGTCGCTGCCCAGAGCTTGCATCACGTTGTCCGCCAATGCCTGCGTACCGCAATGGGCATAGGCTGCTACTGCAATTTCATGGCCTACTACCTGGGCCGTCTCTTCCAGGATGACCGGGATGCTGCGGCGGGCTACGGCATAAGCTACGGCATAGGGGCTGTGCACATGCACCACGGCGTTGACATCGGACCGCTGCCGGTAGATTCTCAGGTGCATCGGAGTCTCAACCGAAGGGCGGTAAGATCCTTCCACCACTTTCCCGGTAGCGTCAAGTAATATCAGGTCCTGCGGTTCCAGCAGGCTGTAATCCATCCCGCTGGGGGTTATAATCATAAGCGCCCGGGTTTCGGTCCTGACACTTACATTGCCCCAGGTACCGGTAACCATACCGGATTCATATATTTCCCGGGCACAGTTTAGAACTGATTCTCTCTCTGACAGGTACTGCATAGTATTCACTTCCCCGACATTTGTTTTAAAGTCTCAATATAAGGCGGCTTTAACACCCCTTTTTCTGTGATTATCCCGCTGATCAGATGCTGGGGGGTTATATCAAAAGCAGGGTTAAAGACATCAGCCTGGGGGACAGTAAGCTGAACCCCCCGATACTGACGGATCTCATCTCCCGGCCGCTCCTCAATCGGTATATCGACTCCCTCCCCGGTCTGCAGATCCAGGGTGGAGAGCGGCGCCGCCACATAGAAGGGCAGGTGATGATAAGCGGCCAGAACCGCCAAGCCATAAGTGCCTATTTTATTGGCGGTGTCGCCATTGGCAGCAATACGGTCGGCGCCGACTATGACTGCATCGACCTGACCCAGTTGCATAACATAGGCGGCCATGTTATCGCTTATCAATGTCACCGGGATCTTGTCCTCCATCAGCTCCCAGACCGTAAGGCGGGCCCCCTGCAGCACGGGTCGGGTTTCGCAGGCCCACACCCGGTCGATTTTACCCTGCCGGGCTGCGGCCCGGATAACTCCCAGAGCCGTACCGTAACCGCAGGTAGCCAGGGCTCCGGCATTGCATATGGTCATCAGGCGCGAACCGGCTGCCAGAAGTTCCTGCCCCTTTGCCCCTATAGCCTGATTTACCGCAATGTCTTCATTCAGCATCTTAATGGCTTCATCCTTGAGCAGTGCCCCGATTTGCTTCCGGCTGCCATTATTATATGCCGCTTTAAAAACCTGCTCCATCCGTTCCAGAGCCCAGAAGAGATTAACTGCCGTAGGCCGGGTGGAAGCCAATTGAGCTTTGGCTTGAGCAAAATACTGGGGCATGGTATCACTGTCATTTTCATAAGCCGCCATGGCCAGAGCCAGGCCAAAAGCAGCCGTAACCCCGATAAGAGGCGCTCCTCTGACCTTCAAGGCTTTAATGGCCCCGGCTACATCTTCAACCATACGGCATTTTATATATTCCACTTTCTCCGGCAATAAGCTCTGATCTAATATCGTTACTCCGTCATCAGTAAAATCAAGTGTTTTTATCATTTCATTACCCCAGGCTCATTTAAAATCTTGCGGCAATCGCACGAATTTTCCCCTTCATAATCAGGAATATATTTTATACTGCCCATAAGTATATCCTTGACTCCTTTTATGTTCTGTTGCATCATATCCAGTACTTCACTGTGGGTTAAAACACCGGGGGCAATACCGGCGGCAAAATTAGTCACGATGGAGATGTTGGCATAACACATACCCAGCTCCCGGGCCAGGCATACTTCAGGGACACTGGTCATTCCTATCAAGTGCCCCCCAAGCTGTTTGAACATAGCAATCTCGGCCGCCGTCTCGAAGCGAGGCCCTTCCGTACAGACATAGACTCCGCCATTCTGCATTTTGATTCCCTGGTCACAACCGCTCCGAACCAGGGCCTGGCGTAAACGCGGGCAGTAAGGTACGGTCATATCGCAATGGACCACTCCCTTCTCTCCGCCCTCATAAAAAGTGCCCTGGCGGGTACGGGTAAAGTCTAAAAACTGGTCGGCCAGCACATAGCCGCCCGGTTTAAAATCAAAATGCAGGGAACCTACAGCAGCCGTAGCCATGATGTTTTGGACCCCCAGCATATGTAATGCCATTATATTAGCCCGGTAATTTATCAGGTGGGGAGGAATGCTGTGTCTGCCCCCATGGCGGGGAATAAAAGCGACCTCCCGGCCTTCATAGGTTCCGGTTATTACGGTTGCCGTACCATAAGGAGTTTTTTGCACGATCTCTTGGGTGTTATCCAGGAGCCCCGGGTCGTATACCCCGGTACCCCCAATTATAGCTGTAGTTAACATATAATTACCTCCTTGCAGCTTTATTCTTCGAAAAGGGCGGCGGTAAAAACCGCTGCCGAAAAATCACGCAGATCTTCCATTGATTCTCCCAGTCCTACCAGTTTTACCGGCAGCTTCAATTCCTGAGCGATAGCCAGGACTATACCCCCTTTAGCCGTTCCGTCCAGCTTGGTCAATATGATGCCGCTGACTCCGGTGGCTTCTTCAAAGATACGCGCCTGGCTTATGGCATTTTGTCCGGTGGTTGCATCCAGTACCAGCAATACTTCATGGGGAGCCTCAGGTATTTCCCGTTCAATTATCTTCCTGACCTTGACTATTTCCTTCATCAGGTTAGCCTTATTATGCAGACGACCGGCAGTATCAATAATCAGCACATCGGCCTTACGAGCCCGGGCCGCACTTAAAGCGTCGAAAACTACCGCCCCCGGATCAGAGCCTTCCTGGTGTTTTATTATTTCTACCCCTATCCGGTCAGCCCATATTTGCAGCTGGTCAATAGCTGCCGCCCGGAAAGTATCCCCGGCCGCCAGAATAACTTTCTTATTTTCGTTCTTGAAACGATAAGCCATCTTGGCAATCGAAGTGGTCTTGCCGGCCCCATTGACCCCTACCACCAGGATAACCGTCAGCCCTCCCCTATTTATAACCAGGGAACTGTTGTGGGCTTTCAGCAGAGTTGCGACTTCTTCCTGAATCAATCCCATTATCTCGGAACTATCGCCTATCTTTTTTTTACGGGCACTCTCCCGTACCCTTGATACCAATTCCAATGAGGTAGCAACCCCCACATCGGCTTCTATCAGGACTTCCTCCAATTCCTCCCAGAATTCTTCATCCAGCTTCTTGTTGCTTTTGACCAAAGTGGTTATCTTATCACTTATGTTATCCCGGGTCTTGCTCAAGCTATGTTTAAATTTGGCCAAAAGGCCGGACTGCTCTTTCTTCTTAAGCGCCGTATCATTTTCCGGAGCCGTCCCGGCACCTGATGGTTCCCCTGGCTCCTGCTCAAGCGGTGAAAGCAAGTCTTTATGCAGGGCCGGGTCTTCGTCACCAGACGACGTATCCCGGGGTATGATCTCTTCTTCCGTTATCCCTCTATTAACCTGTTTTTTGCTTTTGAGTCTATCAAATAAAGCCACAGCATCATCCTACTTTCCCTATTTTTTAACTTACCCAGCCAGACTTTCCGTCTCTCCCAGGTTGAGCGTCAATATAGAGGATACGCCTTTCTCCGGCATGGTTACCCCATAGATATTTTCCCCGATTTCTATAGTGGCCTGGCGGTGAGTTATAATTATAAACTGCATTGAGGCTGCCATTCCCTGTAGGAAATGAGCGAATCTGGTCAAATTAATCTCATCCAGGGAAGCATCAATCTCATCCAGCAAACAGAAAGGCGCCGGTTTCAGGCGCAGCAATGAGAATATAAAGGCAATACAGGTTAAAGCCCGTTCCCCGCCTGACAAAAGGCCTAACAGCTGGGGTCGTTTACCCGGCAGTTTAACCTCTATTTCCACCCCTGCCTCCAGGTGTTCTTTTCCATTTTCCACCCGTAAACAGGCATCGCCGCCCGCAAATATTTCCTTAAAGGTGCGATTAAAGCTGTCATTGGCCATCTGCAAAAAATGAGAGAATTTCTTAAGCATCAGTTTTTCCGTCTCACCCAGCAAGCGATGCAGAGATTCCCGGGCCTGAAGCAGGTCCCGGTATTGCTTATCCAGAAATGCGAATCTCTCCTGAATCTCATCATATTCGTGAATGGATTCAGGGTCAACCGGCCCCATCTGCTCCAGCTCAGCCTGTAATTGCTCAATTCGCAGCTTGCCTGCTTTTATTTCAGCGTGATCTGGTATCTCTGCCCCTAATTCAATGTCATCGCGGAATTTTTCCTTCCATTTTATATTAAGGGCTGATAATTCCGTTTCCAATCTAGCTATGGCCAGCTCAAGGTTACGGCTCTGTCTTTCCAGTTCGCTTAACTTTTCCCTTCCCGGCAACAAATCGCGGCGCAGCTTGCGGATATTTATGCTACCCTGGTCGTCAGACTTTTTAAGCTGAGCTATTTCCCCGGTTAAATCTGCAACTTTAACCTTCTCTTCTTCAATCTTTTTTTGCAATTCCTTCCCCCGCAGTTCTTCCTGGCGGTTTTGGGCTGCCATCTGCTCACCCAATTGTTTGGCTTCCTCGACCGATTGCAGGTAGGACTGCTGCACCTTTTCAAACTGAACTGCGTTATTCTTTATATTGTCCAATTCTCTCCTTTTCATTGCCAGTTGCTCTTGCTGGGAAGAAAGCCTCTCCCGGCAAACTTCCAGGTTTCTTTGCTGGAGATCCAGTTGTCCCCTCATTTCTTCCAAATGAGCGGTGGCTTTTTCACTCTCCCCATGCATTCCTCCTAACTGATCCTGCATCGCGGCCATATCGTTCTGCAGCTCAGCTATTTGCTGTTCCAGCTCCTTGGTTTCCTGCTGGAAGCCTTCTATCAGTTCGGAACCCTCACTGATACTGGAGGCGATCTCTTTAATTTGCTTTTCCCTTATGTCCACCGCCATACTGCACTCCAGCCGTTTTTGCTTCACCGCGTTTATGGCCGCAACCGATTGCTCCAATTCACCCTGTAAAGCTATCAGCTCTTTTTGTTTGTCGCCTTGAGCCCGGGTATTTTCCTCCTGCTGTTTGAGCCAACGTTTCTCTTCTCCCCGGCGTATAAGCGGACTGTTGCCATGGGACGAAGGCTTGGCTCCCCCGCTTACCGCACCGCTCACATTGACCAGATCACCTTCCAGACTGACCAGACGCAACGGATAGTTTATATTTTTAAATATATGGATAGCGGTATTCATGTCTTCAACTATCAACACCCGCCCCAGCAAGTATTCTATTGCCACCCGGTAGCGGGAATCAAAACCTACCACCCGGGAAGCCAGCCCTACTACCCTCTGCCGCCCTTCCAGCTGTTGCAGAATCTTCTCCGGTACCGGCTGGGTTTTCAAAACATCCAAAGGAAGAAATGTGACCCGGCCCAGCTTATGGGTCTTTAAAAACTCAATCGCCTGGCGGGCGTGTTCTACCGTATCGGTTACGATATTCTCCAGTCCCCGGCCCACACCTATCTCTAAGGCCATTTCCATTCCCGGGGGAACGTCTATGAATTCTCCCGGTATCCCCATTATTCCCTGCAGCGTTCCTGCCCTGCCCGCCTTCATAAGTGATTTAACCGCGCTGGAATACCCGCTCAGATTGCGGGTCATTTCCTTTAGCGCTTGCAGGCTGTTATTAATTTTTATCCCTTCCTGATTTAGTTGGGCATAGTCCGCCTCGACTTTTCGATATCCTGCCTCCAGCTCAACTCTATGCTGTTCCATTTCCGCCAGCTGCCGGTCATTATCTGCCAGCGAGGTTTTAAAACTGCTGATCTGGCTTTGCAAGGCTTCATAGTCACGATTATACTGCTGGATTTTATTCTTATACTCATCTAATCGAATCAGCAGCCGCTCTTTTCTTTCCCCCAGCTTTTTAAGCTGTTCTTCCCGCTCGCTTATTTGATTTTTCAAGCGGCTTTCTTCCTGCATCTGCTCAAAGACCTGGGTCTTGCCCTGGGCAAACAGATCCCGGTCTTTATGTAATTGCTGTTCCAACTCGGCTATTTCCTGTTCCAGGCGTTCACAATCCCCCACCCGCTGCCGGTAGTCCGCTTCCTGGAGGTGATAATCCTGGTGTTTCAGGGTCAGATCCTGGTTGAGCCGGGTCAGCATATCATTATATTTTATTTCGTCAGCCCGGCACTGCTCTAAACGATCTTGCCGGTTTTTCATCCTCTCGGCACAGAGTTTCAGTTCACCCTGCAGGGAACTCAGCTCATTTTGAGTCTGGTAGACCTGGTTCTGCTTGCTGTTGAGCTGTTGCTGCAGAACCTGCAGCTTCTGCTCTTCCTGTTCCAGTTGTTGTTCCTGCCCGGACAGGTTCTGCTGCAATAATGAACTTTCATTCTGATACTGCAGCAGTCCCTCCCTTTTACGCTGCAGTTCCTGACTTGTCTTTAAGATTTCAGCCGTCAGGGTCCTCTTTTCCAGCTGCTGACATTCCTGCTGCAGCTGCAGATAAAGCCTGGCTTTATCTGCTTTATGGCTCAGTTCTTCCCTGCGCTCCCGCACCTCGGTTATTATATCACCCAGACGCAGCAGATCGTTGCCGGTATTCTCCAGACGCCGTTTAACTTCATCCCTTTGCTGACGGTATTTTATTATGCCGGAGGCTTCTTCCAATATTAAGCGTCTATCCAGAGCCTGACCATTTAATACCTGCTCCAACTCACCCTGGCTGATTATGGAATAGCCTTTTTTTCCCAAACCGGTACCGATAAAGAGATTGCTGACATCTTTCATGCGTACCCGGGACTTATTGATATAGAATTCACTTTCTCCACTGCGGAAGACCTTACGGTTAAGGGTTATCTCACTATAATCAAGAGGCAAAAGCTGATCGCGATTATCCAGTTCTATTTCCACCTGAGCCATTCCCAGGGCTTTTTTCACATCAGTTCCGTTAAATATTACATCTTCGCTTTTGTGTCCCCGCAGATGACGAATATTGGCTTCCCCCAGCACCCAGCGGATAGCATCCACGACATTGCTTTTGCCGCAGCCGTTGGGGCCGACTATTATATTTATTCCCGGCCGCAAATTTATTTCCGTGCTGTCGGCAAAAGACTTGAAACCTTTGATCTCCAGTCGTTTGAGATACACCCGTTTGCCTCCCCCTGTTAGTTAACCACCCTGACGTCTCCGGTGCTTATGCTTAACTGACCGTCCGGGCTCTCTATTATTAAGTTTCCCATTTCGCCAATGTCACTATTTAGGCCACGAATCTTTCTCGCCCCCTGTATAACCTCTATTTCTTTACCCAGATGCATACAGAGGGATTTGAACTCCAGCCGAATACCGGCAAAACCGGAATGCAAGAACTCACAGTAATATTGGTTAAGTTTTTTTAATACCGCTATTAGCATATCATTAGCCGCTATTACCTCGCCACCCTCTTCCAATAAAGAGGTGGCATCCAAGGCAACAGCTCCGGGGAAGTCCCTTTTTTGGGTATTGAGATTAAGTCCAATGCCTACAATCAGATAATCGGCCCGATCAATTTCGCCGCTCATTTCCAAAAGGATGCCGGCTATCTTTTTATCCCGATAATATATATCATTGGGCCATTTGATATATACCGGCCCCAGATTTTCAAGGCTCCTGGCCAAGGCTACCGCAAATGTCAGTGACAGCAAGGCCGTCTGGGACATAGCCAGATTCGGGCACAACAAAAAAGAGAACCATAAACCCCCGGTGGGCGATTCCCAGCGGCGCCCCCGGCGTCCTTTCCCCTGCTCCTGTTTTCCCGCCACATAAACCGTACCTTCTTCTATGGCCTGGTTCTGCAGATTACGCTTAAGGGCTTCGTTGCTGGAATCCAAACGGGGATAATAGATAATCTCGCGGCCAATCACTTGTCCGGCCAAGCTGGTTTTAACCATTTCCGGCATTATTACTCCAATATCGCTAAACCGGTAGCCTTTGCCGCTGACACCGGTTATCCCGTATCCTTCTTCTTTCAGGGCCTCAATATGTTTCCATACCGCCACCCGGCTGATTCCCAGCCGTCCGGCCAGTTCACTGCCGCTGATATAGTGGTCATGGTTTTCTATAAGTTCCTTTAATATCTTTTGCCGCATAGCCTGTCCTTATCATAAAATCAATAATATATTTATTATACACCGGGCTTTTAAAACCTTTTGGCAAAAAACCATATAAAACCCGCAATTGCGTCAAAAAAGGCCAGAGTTGGCTATTCTCTGGTCTAATATATGGTTAAAGTCGATTCGGCGGAAAATAAAATCAGCATTGACCCTTTGATAATAAAAATTGTTTTCTGGTCAAAATTAAAGCCGGTCTTGAATCAGACGCCGGGGCGACCGCCACGGTATCGCGGACCAGATCCGGATGGGCTTTCACTTTGAGGCTCTCCAGCTGCCACTCATTCTTCAGAAATAACAGATTACTTTTTCTCGGACCCGTCATTTTGGATATGTCCTTTTCATGAACCATCAATACCAGGTCGGGTTTAAGCCCGGCTTTTTCTTTGTAATTGCCCAGAGCCATACCGGCCTGCTCCTTGAATACTTCCTGCTCGACCAATTCCCCGAAAGATGGATGAAAAGGCCCTGCCACTACGGCGCCGGGGCTGCGTAATTCTTCTCCCGGCTGCAGACCCATGCGAATGACATTAATATCCTGCTGCTGGAAAATAAGGAACATGTCTTTGCAGACAGCAACCGCTTCCGGAAGGCTTAAAGGCACATATTTATGTTCATGAAAAAGGCTCTCTAATGGGGTATCGGCTATAACCAGAGTGGGATATATCCGTACCAGGTCCGGATTCAAGGCGGCCGCCTGGCGGGTGCTGTCCAGGTCCCGCTCATAATTATCCCCCGGCAATCCTATCATCAATTGCAGACCCAATTTAAACCCCCGGTTTTTTATATGATGACTGGCTTTAAAAACATCGTCACGGCTGTAGCCGCGGCCGGATGCTTTTAAAACCTCATCGCATAGTGACTGTACTCCCAGTTCAATGGTCTTCACTCCATAGCCGGCCAGGAAACTCAGGATCCGGTCATCAATATAATCGGGACGGGTAGATATGCGGATGCTGCCGATCCTGCCGCTTTTTAGGTAAGGCTGTACGGCTGCCAGGTATTTTCCCTGCAATTCATGGTCAATGGCGGTAAAGCTTCCACCGAAAAAGGCTATCTCAATGTTCTCGCTATCGTCAGCCATGGTGGACAGGTATTCATCAATAATGGCAGTAAGGTCACTGATAGCCGGTACTCCCCGGGAGGAAGCAATCTTGTTCTGATTACAGAATATACATTGAAAGGGGCAGCCCAGATGGGGTATAAACAAGGGAATATTATAATGTTGAGGCACTGTATTTTCCCTTACCGATGTTTTCTACCATGACCCGGTCTTTAAGCACCTTACCGGCAGCATTCTGTTCCGCTTCCTTTTTGCTTTTGCCTTCACCTGTAGCCAGGAGCTGATCCTGGAAATATACTCCGGCAATGAAGTTTTTACAGTGGGCCGGGCCGCTTTCTTCAATGATAGTATAGTGCACGTTTTCCTTGTTTTTCCCCTGTACCAGTTCCTGCAGCCGGGATTTATAGTCATAGTAATCTCCCCCGGCCCCTTCAACTATATAATCCTCCAGATGCTGCAGAATAAAGTCTCGAGCCTGGTTATAGCCCTGGTCCAGATATATAGCGCCTATAACCGCTTCCACCGTGTCCGCCAGTATGGATTTTCGCTTTCTCCCCCCCGACATTTCTTCACCTTTTCCCAGCAGCACGTATTTACCCAGATTGATTTTCCGGGCTACATTCAACAGTGATTTCTCGCAAACCACCCGGGCCCTGATCTTGGTCAATTCGCCTTCAGCCTTGTCCGTGTAATTATTATACAGATACTCGGCGACCACAAAGCTTAATACCGCATCCCCCAGAAATTCCAACCGCTGATTATTATGGATAAAATTTTTTTCCTGGGCATAAGACGGATGGGTTAATGCCATGGCTAATTGGTCGGGATTATTAAATTCGAGCTGGTTATCATTTATAAAGTTACGGGCCGCGTTTTTCTCAGGACTCATTTTGCGCCTGCTTAAGATATTGGTACAGGGCTTTTACCAATGAACCCATGGTAGGATACTCTTCCAGATCCTCTTCGGGAAACTCAATATCATAAATGTCTTCCAAAGCCATTATCATTTCCACAATGTCAATGGAATCGGCATTTATGTCCTCGAATTTAGTATCCATATCAATATTCTCCAGCTCAATTTCCAGCTGCTCGGCCAGAATCTTTCTGGCCTGGGCATAAAATTCCTGCATTACCAGTACCTCCAGTATTTTAATTGATTATATTATACACCTGGTTAAGGGAGCAGATGCCGGTTAGATTAATATTTTCAGCTTAATTCCGCCAACTCCTGCAACTGTTGGGCAATAATATTATTATTGATACATTCGGCGGCAATTGCCAGCCCCGCACAAACCGCTTCCCTTCTGGAACTGCCATGGCAGACGATACTGATTCCGTTAATCCCCAGCAGCGGAGCCCCGCCTATCTGAGTGTAATCAAGCCGGGCAAAGGCTGAGGGTATGGTGCCCAGTTCCTGCTTTATACCTGCAGCCAGGAACATGGCCATGCCTTCCATGGCCTTAAGCAATACGTTGCCGGTAAAACCATCGCATACTATTATATCACCGCGGTCATTGAACAGATCCCGTCCTTCCAGATTGCCTATGAAATTAATATTCTTTTGCTGACGCAAGATCTCATAGGTCTGGGTGGTGAGATTATTCCCCTTGCCCTCTTCTTCGCCGTTATTAAGCAAAGCAACCCGGGGATTTTCTATGTTCAGCACGCCCCTGGCATAAGCCCGCCCCAACCGGGCAAATTGCACCAACTGCAGAGGCCGGCAATCCACATTGGCGCCGGCGTCTATCAATAAGGTCGGCTGTGACCCCCGGCTGGGAATGGCAACAACAATCGGCGGTCTTTCAATCCCTTCCATCCTTCCCAAAATAAATAGGGCAGCAGCCATCTGAGCTCCGGTACTGCCACAGGAGACTACGGCATCGGCCCGCCCCTCTTTGACCAGTTTGGTGGCCACTACTATGGAAGCATCCTTTTTCTTGCGCAGCGCCGTTGCCGGTGATTCGTCCATTTCTATGACCTGGCTGGCATTTACCAGAGCCAGCCTCTGACTATCGTAGGTGCAGCCGGAAAGTTCCGCCGCCATCACCTCCTGTTGGCCCACCAGTATAATCTGGCCGGTATCGTACTCGTTAAGCCATTTAATCGCACCCGCCAGCAATTCTTTGGGTGCGTTATCTCCTCCCATAAGGTCTAAAGCTATTTTCATGCCTGAAACCTCCTCATAATAAACAAAAAGTAAGCTACCAGTCTATTTTAAAAGACTTTATACCTTACTTTTTGACGAGTTTTTATATTACATAACGTTTTTGCCTTTATAGAACCCACAATTTAAGCATGCCCGGTGCGGCATCTTCAGCTCGTGACACTGAGGGCATTCAACCAGACCCGGCTTTTCAAGTTTGGCCCATTCGGAGCGGCGCTTGTTTTTCCGGGCATGGGATTGTCTTCTTTTAGGAACTCCCATTAAGTAACCTCCTTCCCTGCCTTGAGATTTTTTAATTTATCCCATCTGGGATCGGTATTCTCATCTCGGCACTGGCACTGAACCAGGTTCCGGTTAATACCACACTGCTGGCAAAGTCCTTTGCAGTCAGGGCGGCAAAGGGGTATCAAGGGGATTGCGGAAAATACCAGCCCCTCTATGTACGGCTGTATTTCAGCCTCATCGGAGCTGAAAAACACAACATCCTCATCCCGGGAGTATTCCGCCTGATATTTGGATTCCACCAGGTTAAGATGAAACTGGACAGCTACCGGATAATAAAACCTTTCCAGGCAACGGGAGCATTGCAATTCCAAGGCTGTTTTTACCTGACCGCGAAGCAGGTAGTGTTCGCCCGACTTTTCCACCAACCCTTTCACTTCAAGGTTATCCCGGTATTTGCCTCCCAGTTCCTTCAGATATCCGTCATTACCCGGTATATCAAAATAAAACTCCTGGCTGTCCCGAGAGCCTGCCCTTTGCCTCTCCAGGTTGATTTTCATATTATCACCCCATAAAAACACCAGATTAATTATAGTCTGCCTTTCTTAGCCTTGTCAACCATGGGACTGCAATAGATCCCGTCAAGCTACTTTGAGAGGCCGGAAAATAAAATCTTTCCTATCTCCTTCAAGTCTAAATGTTGCTGATTGATTTAGGATATTGTAAAGCCATTGTTTTAGCTTATTTATAACAATTATGTCGCCCCAAAAGAAATCCTCTGATTATTTGCCGCCGGCTAGGGACGGAAAGGCCCTGTTACTGTTTTACCTATCCCCTATCCGGGACTTTTTCTTCACGGATTCCTTAAGGTAAAAAGGAAGTACCGATACAACTACATTATGCTTATTGAGCATAGCTCGGGCTATAAAGATACTGGTATTGTTATGCAGCAATACATGGTACCACTTATAGACAAAAAATTGGGGCAAAAGTACGGTTATTATATCACCGGGCTTGGAGGCATGTTCTTCAGAGTCGATATACTTGATAAGCGAGCCTACTACATCCCGGTAAGGAGACTCTTTAATAATCAAAGGGACCTCAGTGTTCAGCATACCCCATTTCCGTCTTAATTTGTCGGCTTCACCCTCGTAAGGTTCCACATGGAAAACCTCAACATGGGTGGTAATACTGCTGGCATAACGCAATGCCTTTATTACCATGCTGTTTAAGCTGTCGACGGGAATAATAACATGATTAGGACGCGGGTTATCTAAATCCAGAGTTTTCAATAAATCATTGGGTACGTCTAATTGTTGGGCTACGGATTGATAATGCCGTTTGATGCCATACATAATCATAATAATTAACGGAACCACCACAAAAACTATCCAGGCCCCCTGAGTAAATTTGGTGACCCCGACAACAATCGTAGCAATTAAAGTAGTAACTGCTCCCAGACCGTTTATCAGGGCTTTATGTCGCCAGCCCTCGGATTTGGTCCGCAGCCAATGTACCAGCATACCCGCTTGGGAAAGGGTAAAAGCCGCGAAAACTCCCACTGCATATAATGCAATCAGTAAATGGGTGTCAGCCCTGAAAATTATAATCAAAAGAATAGCTAAAAAGGCCAGAAAACCGATACCATTGGTATAATTGAGCCGATGCCCGCGCAGAGCCAATTGCCTTGGGACATATCCATCCTGAGCTATAATAGACAGCAGGGTGGGAAAACCGGCAAAAGCAGTATTAGCCGCCATAGCCAGGATAATAGTGGTAGTAGCCTGAATAAAATAAAACATAATGCCAGGGCCGAAAACAGCCCGTGAAATTTGAGCCATAACCGTCAATTCAGGATTGGGTATGACCTGATATAGCTTGGTCAGGTAGGCAATTCCGCCAAAACAGACCACAATAGCAGCTGCCAGCAGAAGATAAGTAAGCTTAGCTTTTTGGGGAGCCGGATCTTCAAAATTGGGTACCGCATTGCTGATGGCTTCGACTCCGGTTAAAGCACTGCAGCCCGAGGAAAAAGCGGCAAGCAAAATAAATAAAGTAACGGCCTGGGTTCCAATAGGTATCTGGGTTGCAGCCGGAGCTGATATGACCGTATTATATCCGGTGTAATATTTAACCGCCCCAACAATTACGAGAGCCACAACTGCCAGTATAAAAGCATAGGTAGGAAGGCTGAATAAACGTGAAGATTCCCTGACTCCACGCACATTACCTATGACCAGAAGAATTACAAAAATCATCGCAATGCCGACTCGGTAAGGATTGAGTACAGGAACCGCTGAAGTAAAAGCTATGGTCCCGGCACAGACACTGACGGCTACCGTAAGAATATAGCCCACCGCCAGGGAAGCTCCGGCAATCAAACTGTATAGCGGCCCCAGGTTTTCCCTGGCCACTATATAGGCTCCGCCCCCATTGGGATAAGCTTCTACCACATGGCGATAGGAAAAGGTTAAAATAAGCAACAGACCTAAAATGGCAATCGCAATACGCGGCATCCATAAAAATGAAGCTGCACCTACTACCGGTATAAGTACCCATAGCATCTCTTCTACCGCATAGGCTACTGATGATATGGCATCACTGGCTAATAACGGCATTCCCCATAAAACACTGTATTTTTCCGTACTAAGTCGGTCATTTTTTAATGATTTACCGAATATCCATTGAATCAGACGCCTTAACAAGACTATTACTTCCTTCCCTAGCCAATCCTGAGTTGGTTCAGCCGGTATACCGTAGCCTGTTTCTACAGGCACGGGCATATTGATTGAAACAGTATACTTGCTACAGCAAAATAAAGTAAAATATATTGTCAAAATGAAGGTTATTTCAATATTAGTATTAGTGTTAAGCTATAAATATAAATTTATTATAACCAGGCTGATATTTGGGGCTGAAAACTTATCAAAACCGTCTTCTGCCATCATCATTACTCTATGGATGATATCCGGAGGTCTTTATAAAGATTTACCGTTCCGACTGTCACCGCTAAGGCCAATACAAAAAAGCAATAAAAAAATCCAGAGTCTGTGCTCCGGATTCATTACTATAGGTATCTTTAAAAATAAACAGAGGCGGGAAATTCCCGCCTCCATCAATAAGTACTTTTTACTTGGCGAGATTATAAGTATCGCGGGCAATAACCAGTTCTTCATTGGTAGGAATAACAAATATCTTAACTTTGGAGTCAGCGGCAGCTACATCAACCTCTTTACCCCGTACTTTGTTCTTTTCGACATCCATCTTGACACCCAGATAATCCAGGTCCTTGCAGATGTTTTCCCTGATATCAATAGCATTTTCACCTACGCCGGCGGTAAATACCAGACAGTCGCAACCGTTTAATTTGGCCATATAGTTGCCAATATACCCTTTCACCCGGTTGTAGTATACATCCAAAGCTATCTGGGCTCTCTGATTGCCGGAAGCAGCAGCCTCAAGGATATCTCTCAGATCATTGGACACCCCGGACAGACCCAGCATACCTGATTTCTTATTGAAATAGTTGTTGGCTTCGGTGGTGTTTAAGCCTAGTTTTTCCATCAGGAAGAATACGATGGCCGGGTCAATGTCACCGGAGCGGGTTCCCATAACCAGACCTTCCAAGGGAGTGAAGCCCATGGTAGTATCAATAACCTTGCCGTCCCTGATTGCGGCCATACTGGCTCCGTTACCCAGGTGCAGAGTTATGATTTTACACTGGTCAAAAGGCTTGCCCAGCATGTCGGCAGCCCGGTGGGATACATAGAAATGGGAGGTTCCGTGGAAACCATATCTTCTTACCCGGAATTTTTCATAGACTTCATAAGGTAAAGCATATAGGAAATTGGCCGGCTCCATGCTCTGGTGGAAAGCGGTGTCAAAAACAGCCACATGTTTTACATTGGGCATCAGCTCCTGACAGGCTTCAATTCCCATCATATTCGGGGGATTATGCAGGGGGGCAATGTCGAAACAATCCTTGATGACCTTTTTCACCCGGTCATCAATCACTACGGATTGAGCAAATTCTTCTCCGCCATGAACCACCCGATGGCCTACCGCCCCGATTTCGTCCATGCTCTTAATGCATCCGTATTCTTCATTGACCAGAACCTCAAGCACCAGTTTCATTCCTGCAGTATGGTCAGGCAAATCCTTCTTAATCAACACTTTGTCCTTACCCACGGGTTTATGCTCCAGGGTAGTACCGGGGATACCCACCCGGTCAACCAGACCGACAGCCAATACGCTTTCATCGGTCATATCGACGACCTGATACTTGATAGATGAACTACCAGCATTTACAACCAGAACCTTCATTTAATCAATTACCTCCTTATTCTCCTAAAATATTAAGGTACAGATCCCCCCATTTTCTGGCTTAGGCTCTTACTGCAGTCATGGCTACTACGTTGACTATATCTTCTACACTGCAGCCGCGGGAAAGGTCATTGACCGGCTTGGCAATACCTTGCAGAATCGGGCCGATAGCTTCAGCTTTACCGAGCCTCTGAGCAATTTTGTACCCGATATTACCCGAGTTGATATCCGGGAATATCAAAACATTACATTGCCCGGCAACGTCACTGCCCGGGGCTTTGGAAGCTCCCACCTTGGGAACTATGGCGGCGTCGAACTGGAATTCTCCGTCGATTTTTAATTCGGGATATTTTTCTTTGGCGATAGCAGTAGCCTGAGTTACTTTATCCACCATAGCATGGCTGGCACTGCCTTTAGTGGAGAAGGACAGCATTCCGATATGAGGTTCTTTTATTCCACACAAATCGGTAGCGGTGGCAACGGAAGCTTTAGCAAATGCCGCCAGTTCTTCGGCGGTGGGGTCAATAGTTACGGCACAGTCGGCAAACACAAAAGTGCCGTTAGCTCCAAATTCGCAGTTGGGTACAATAACAATAAAGGCGCCGGATACTGAACTTATTCCGGGAGCAGTTTTGATAATCTGCAGTGCCGGTCTAAGCACATTACCGGTGGTATTTTCGGCGCCGGCAACTTCTCCGTCGGCTTTACCCGCTTTAACCATCATGGAAGCAAAAAACAGCGGATTCAACATAGTCTTTTTAGCCTTGTCCAGATCAACTCCCTTATTTTTGCGCATTTCATAAAATGTCTGCACAAAATCATCAAAGAAGGGGGCTTGCTCCGGATTGATAATTTCTGCTCCGGTCAGGTCAGCGCCAATTTTACTGGCTAGGCCTTTAATTTCACTTTCATCACCTAGGAGAATGGGGTGGGCTATCTTCTGGTCTATTATCCCTTTAATAGCCTGCAGGGTTCTTTCCTCGGTTCCTTCGGGCAAAACTATGGTTTTACCCATTTTAGAAGCTTTCTCTCTAATTTCTGCTAACAGACTCATACTTCTACCTCCCATATTCTTTATAACGGTTCTCTTTTTCAGGCCGCAAATCTCTAGTTAATTCTAGCATAAATAGACAATTTAGTGGTAAGATTTATCAAATCACATTTTTACATTAAGGAGTTTATCATGGCTATCATAGGCATCGTGGCTGAATACAATCCCTTCCACAACGGTCACCTGCATCTGATTACCGAGGCCAAACAGAAGAATAGTTCCTGCCCCATCGTCTGTGTGATGAGTGGTAATTTTCTGCAACGAGGCGAACCGGCTATCTGCAATAAATGGGCCCGGGCCGAAATGGCCTTAAAGTCTGGTGCAGACGTGGTTATAGAACTCCCTTTTTGCTTCTCGGTCAGAAGCGCATACTATTTTGCGCAAGGTGCACTTAGACTGCTGCAGCGTAGCGGCGTGATCACCCACCTGGCCTTTGGAGCTGAAAGTGACGACCTGCAGGTATTAAACTCCATAACGGAAATACTTGCTGCCGAACCGGCAGTCTACTCCAATCTGGTAAAAAAAAACCTGGCCAGCGGCAAAAGTTTTCCCCTCGCCCGGTCACAAGCTCTGCAGCAATACATGGGGAAGCGTTCTGCTGATCTACAAGCTGTTTTATCTGGTCCCAACAACATCCTGGCTATAGAATACCTCCGGGTAATAAAAGAGGAATCCTTAACCTTGGCTCCTATCCTGATAAAGCGCAAAGGCTCCGGTTATCACGATACCAATTTGGCCCCTCTTGCCAGCGCTACCGCCATCCGGAATCATCTGCTCACCAATAACGGCCTGAATGATCTTGGTGGCTCAATGCCGCAGGCTAGCCTCAAAATACTGGAAAGAGAGATTTCTCTTGGACGCTGCCCGGTCTCATTAGACACTCTGGAAAGAGCTGTTCTGATTAAACTCAGGACTATTTCTCTACCGGATCTCAGAACCATCTACGAAATCAGTGAAGGCCTGGAATCCCGTTTCAAAGAAGCCGCCGGCTGCTCGGGTACCCTGAATCAGCTTCTGCAATCCGTAAAGTCTAAACGTTACAGCTTTACAAGAATCAAGCGTACTTTAATGTACATACTTTTTGAACTTACCAATGAACAAATATCAGGTTTTGATCAGCATGGCCCCATGTACTTACATATTTTAGGTTTTTCGGCAAAAGGGCAGAAAATCCTTCAAGAAATTAAAAATAAATCGGAACTTCCAGTCCTGAGCCGGGGTAAAGACATGAAAAAAAACCGGGATGAGAATCCCGGAAGCACTTTACGCGCTATGATTGATCTGGAGGTACGGGCCACTGATGTTTACACTTTGCTCTACCCGGAACCTTCCCAGCGACAGGCCGGAAAAGATTTTACTACATCGCCGATAATAGTATAATTTCTCCTTATGTATACCTGCTTATTTTCTCCCGTATCTCTTCCAGTTTTTCTTCCGCCGCCTGCCGGCCGAGTGCGATTAATTCCTGTGACTTTTCATAATCGCGGGAGCCGAATCCGCTAACAGCCGGCTGAATAAGGATATCGGCCTTATGATATATCAAGTCGAATTGTTGCTTTTGCATGATATCTATAGCGGTTAGAATTACATCCATAGTATTGTTTACACTAACTACCCGGCCGTCACCAAAGGTAACGTCCACCGCAATAATTATGTCCGCCCCCCGGTCACGGGCTACTTCCACCGGCAGGCGATCTACCACGGCGCCGTCTACCAGGATCATCCCATCCCGTTTTACCGGATGAAAAATTCCCGGGATGGAGATGCTGGCCCGAACCGCTTCTGTTATTGAACCTTCCTCCAGTACTACTTCCTGCCCGGACAACAGGTCGGTAGCCACCACCAGCAACGGAATGCAGGTATCTTTAAATTCCTTGCGCTTAGTCAGCAGATTGAGCAATTCCTTTATTTTCTTGCCGGAGATAAAACCCAGACGCGGGAGCTGGACGTCAAAAAATAGCTTGGAGTCCATATTATTTATCATACGGCCCAGCATTTTCATATCAGCTCCACAAGCGTATATCCCTCCTACCATTGCTCCCATGCTGCTTCCCACAATAAAGTCAAAGGGGATACTATTTTCCTGCAACACCTGTAATATTCCAATATGGGCCAGTCCCCGGGCGCTTCCCGCACCCAGTACCAGAGCAATCCTAGGCCGTTCTCTCATAACTGTCACCTCCGGTAATAGGTATTGTTCTTCTAAACTTCCACCTTAAAAACATATAGTGGGGGTAAGGGGTGAAAGGTGAGGGCGTAATTACTCTGCCCCTCACCCTTTTACTTTTCACGTCTCTCGAATTGGAGTTGTTTGGATTGGGCAATTATTCCCGAATCTTTTTTCTCATTATAATATTAATTCTAACCGCTTTCATGATTCTTAACCCGCAGGAAACGGTTACTGCTGCCGGGATGGGCTGTAAACTCTGGTTTTCAGTTCTCTTGCCGGCTTTACTGCCTTTTTTTATTGTAGCCGAACTTATGGTCAATCTGGGTTTTGTAAATTTTCTAGGCATTATCCTGGAGCCGGTAATGAGACCTGTTTTCCGTCTGCCGGGCTGCAGTTCTCTGGTAGTGGTGATGGGGTTTACTTCCGGATTTCCTATCGGCGCTGTCCTGAGCCGTAAACTATATGACGAGAATCTGCTGACTGCTGACGAAACTGAAAGGCTGGTTTCTTTCACTAATAATTGCAGCCCTCTTTTTATACTTGGAGCTGTAGGGGTAGGCATGTTTGCCTCCCCTATAATGGGATACCTGCTGGCTTTTTCCCATTACCTGTCCAACATCCTGCTGGGTATTATGTGGCGGTTCCGTGCGTCTCCCTCCGGCAACCGCATAACCCGATCCCAGCAGTCCCGATGGGCCGAGGCCTGGCAGGCTTTCCTGCAATACCATAAACCTCAGGGTATGGGGACCTTACTGGGCGACGCCATAAAAAATAGCCTGAACAACATTTTGGCTATTGCAGGCTTTGTTATAATCTTTTCCGTCTTAACCCGTATGCTGGCTGTCTGGGGGATAATGGATACGGTAGCCGCCATGTTTTCCTGTATGTTCGAATTCCTGTCTCTTCCTTATCAAGTGGCCTATGGTCTCGGTATGGGCATGTTCGAAATTACCCTCGGTGCCCGGACCATAGTCCTGGCCGCCCAGGCCGACCCAATATATAAGCTGCTGGCAGTCAGTGCTGTCCTGGCCTTCAGCGGTTTCTCCGTTATTGCCCAAGTCATGAGTGTCATGGCAGGCACACCGGTACGTTTATCTTTTTATCTTCTCTCCCGCCTTATTCAAATGATCTTATCATTAACCATAACCGTCTTCACCTACAAGGCCGTTATCGCTCCCCGCTCGGCCATCGGGGTTTTTACTTTTCCTTATCATAAAGTCCTGTATTCCTTTGACGCCTGGCATGTTTCCCTTTCCTGTCTGCTTTTGGGTTTGATTCTAATTGGGCTGATGATGTTGGTAAGCCTCCGTTGGCAAGATCAATAATCCTCCCTCGGAGATTCATTTAATTCATCTTTCCCCTGGCTGATAGCCTCCAGGCCTTTCTTTAACACAATTTCCATATGAGTAAGGACCCCGTCGGCATATTCGTTGGCATCGCGGCGGATCTCCCGCGCCATCTCTTCAGCCTTGGCTACTATTTCCTCTCCCATCTGCATGGCGTTACGGGTTATTTCGTTATCATCCACCATTTGTGCTACCTGATTGCGCGACTGTTCCACATAATCATCGGCCTGGGCACAAGCTTCTTTGACGATGCGTTCTTTTTCGCTTATGATCAGACGAGCTGTCTCCAGCTCTTCCGGCAGGATAGCCCTAATACGGTCTACCCGATCCAGGAACCGGTAACTTTCAATCATAACCTTTCCACTGGAAAGAGGCACCTTTTTACTGTCTTTTATCATAAGCTCGAGTTCATCCAGTATCCGGTAAATCTCCATCATTTTCCGACTACCTCCTTAGAAAAGATTTTTAGTATGCAAAATATTTCATCCTGGGAGCTCATCTGCCGCCGCTCCTTCAGGGCTAGTTTCTCAACTTTAGACTAAATGGTAGTAATGCAGGGTCGATTCTCCATAATTATTTGCCCGATATTCTTTCAACGAGCTTAATTCAAGAGTTAGACTCATCCTCTTGGGACTGCGTACGATAAGGCTGCCCTCCGGTACCAGCAAGGACGATCGGTCCAGCGCCTCCACAAGAGGGTTAAAGATAGTCTCTACAGTAAATGGAGGGTCAGCGTATATATAATCAAACTTCGTTTTCCGCCTCGCTAAAATTTCCATAGCCCTGAAAACATCGTTGCGATATAATTCAAATCCCTCACCAAAACCGCAGCTATGCAAGTTTTCTCGAATAACCCGAACCGCGTTATGGCTATTATCAATAAATACTACCGGACGGGCTCCCCGGCTTAAGGCTTCTATTCCTACACTGCCGCTGCCGGCAAACAGGTCCAACAGGCTGGCGCCGCCTATATTGCTCCCTATCACATTGAAAAGAGCTTCTTTGATCATATCGGTGATAGGTCGGGTATCCATTCCCCGCGGGGCTTGCAAGCGTTTTCCCCGGGCTGTTCCTGCTATTACACGCACGATTCCGCTCCTCTGTCATATATTCGCCGATTTTCGGCTGGCCCCTTTTTTGCTAAAATCATTTTATCATAGAAAATTTTTTTTAGTATGGTGTATATTATCTCTTCAGTTGGGTAATGATATAACTACCAGAGAGAATCTGGTAACAAACCCTCCCCAACAACTTTACAAAATTCTCCTCTCCCCAAATGGCGACTTAACCGTCGCCATTTATTTTATGCATAAATATGCCAGGACCAACAGATAATAATCCCAAGGAGGTTTAAATCATGCTGCTGAAAGATTTCAATATTTATGTAGATATGGCGATTGAAGCCCGCGATTTGGTTCGAGGTGCCGCTGATCAGGAAATACCCGGAGTCAAAGAAGAGGTTGAACAATTGGAACATATCAAATTCACTACTATTACTATCCTCAATCAAACCGGAGCCGACCAGTTAGGCCGTCCTATAGGCACCTATGTGACTATCGAATCACCCCCGCTGAAAATAAATGATCCTTATGTCAGAGATGAAATAATTCAAACTATGGAAAAAAGCCTGCAGGCTATGATCGGGAATTATCTTAAGCCTCAGGATACCGTGCTTCTGGTTGGACTGGGCAACTGGAGAGCAGTAGCTGACGCCCTGGGGCCAAAATTCATTGAATACAGCCCCATTACCCGCCATTATCATAGTTATGCCCCTGATGCTCTGGTTCAGGGCATGAGACCCAGTTGCGGCATAGCGCCCGGGGTACTTGGGATTACCGGTCTGGAAACTTTCGAAGTGATCAAAGGTATTGTAGAAAAGGTCAAGCCAGCCTTACTGGTAGTAGTCGATGCCCTGGCCGCACAAAATGTTGAACGCATAGGAACCAGTGTGCAGATGTCAAATACCGGTATTCAGCCAGGCTCAGGAGTAGGCAATGCCCGTCACGCTATCAGGCAAGAGGATCTAGGAGTGCCGGTAATAGCCATTGGCTGCCCTACTATAGTAAGTGCCGCCGTTATCGCCAATGAAGCGGTAAAAAAATTCTGCCTGAACAGTGGCGCTTCATATAATGAAAATACCTCTTTAAACTCCATCAAGGAAATACTAAGCCCCTTTGGCGGAAGTATGGGAGTTACCCCCAAGGAAATAGATGAAATAATTGAAAACAGCGCCCGCATCATCTCCATGGGTGTAGCTCGTTCCCTTTTTCCCGGCATCTCTGAAGAACAACTGGTATTGTATGCAACTTAAACTTCTGTCTGGACGGAATTTATTTTGCGATCAGCCCGGTAACCATGAAAGTAGCCGTACCCAAGGCTACCAGTCGGCCGGCGGCGTCTTTGATTTCGCCCCGGCCGACAATAATTTTATTACCTTTTTGGATAACTTCTCCTTCCCCGTACAGTGTTCCCTTATTGGCGGGGCGCAGGTAATTCAGCTTCATTTCCACCGTTGAGGCGCCTTTGTTATCCTCCAGTTTCTGATTGACAGCAATGGCGATGGCGGAATCCAAAAGGCCGGCTAAAACTCCCCCATGAACATTTCCATAGATTTGCAGCAGATCATCCGTTATTTCCAGAGCAACCCTGCTCTTTCCATCATTGCCTTCGACGATTTTCATCCCCATGTGCTGCCAATAAGAACCGGTTGCTAATTGAGCAATTTGAACCACTATCCATTGTCTCCCTAATTTTAATTATGTTTATATCATAAGCCTTTATTGAATTCCGATAAACCTATAAATTGGGGAAATAGCCCATAAGCATATCGTCTAAATAAAGAATAGACGTAGATTTATGGAAAAGACGCGGAATTTATTAAGTCTCTTCCGCGTTCTTCCTTCTAAATTCCCTGAATGCCGCGTCAAAAACTAGCGAAACCGTAGGTCTATTTTCATTCTTGGTCACGGCGCTCCGGTCATGGGCGGTTAATATGAAAACAAGCGGATATATAAAATCCGCTTGTTAACCATAGTATGATTAGAGTTCAGGTAATATTAGTACTGCTGATTCTGCTGCTTGATGGAGTTCAGGTCTTGAGTCATGCCCAGGCCCTGCTGTCCACCGGCTACCCTCTGCTGGTAATCATAGATCATTTTCTTGACCATCTGTCCACCTATGCTTCCAGCCTGGCGGGAAGTGAGGTCGCCATTGTAACCCTGTTTCAGGTTTACACCTACTTCCTGAGCAGATTCAAATTTAAACTGATCCATAGCTGCTTTGGCCTGAGGAACCAAAATCTGATTGCTGTTAGTTGCCATTTAAAATTCACCTCCTTCACCTGGTGTAGTCTTATTTTTTCCCGCTCCGGCTCTAATATGCTAGAAGTATTTTCAAGACTTTTTAATTTTTTTCTTGTCATCCTTGGACTTATTGGACGCAGCAAGGCCGCATTCCTGTGCTACTTCAAACTTAAGCCGCTCAACCTCGGTATTCTTTTGCTTCTTATCCTTCATAGTTCGTAACCTCCTAAGCTATAAATAAAAAAACTGCGAAATCTTTCCGCAGTATTATCATTTATAATTTTAAGTTAATTTATTTAAACAGATTTATGCAATTAATTAGGCGCCACCTGATTGGATTTATTAAATTTTAAATTTATATACTTTTCGATTAACCTATCATCATGATGGGGTATAAACTCCCGGGATAACTGCCGGCTTATCTCCACCAGCTTCTGGTCTTTAATTAAATTAGCCGCTTTAAGCCCATCCAGTCCGTGCTGTTTTATCCCCCAAAACTCACCTGGGCCCCGTATCTTCAAGTCTTCTTCCGCCAGTTGAAATCCGTCCGCAGTTCTTTCTATAGCCTGGAGCCTCTGAACCGCTTCTTCCTTCTGGGGATCGGCGATCAAAAAGCAATAGGATTGCAGCCGTCCCCGGCCTACCCGCCCCCGCAGCTGATGTAGCTGAGAAAGCCCAAACCGCTCCGCCTGTTCGATAACCATTACAGAAGCATTGGGAACGTCTACTCCAACTTCAATCACACTGGTGGAAACCAGAACCTGGATCTGGCCCTGTTTGAACATCCGCATGGCCATTTCTTTCTCCATCGGCTTCAGGCGGCCGTGAATGAGTCCCACATTTAGATCCGGAAGCAGGCGGGCCTGCAATTCTTCATAAAGCGATACTGCTGCCTGCAGATCCTGCTTTTCCGATTCTTCTACCAGGGGACAGACCACATAGGCCTGAGCCCCTCCGGTCACCTGCTCCTGGACATACCGGTAAACCCGGAGGCGATACTCCGGCTTCACCAGCCGGGTTTTAACCGTTTTGCGCCCCGGCGGCAACTGGTCTATTACCGACAGGCTCAGATCACCATATACGGTTAAAGCCAGAGTTCTGGGTATGGGGGTGGCAGTCATGACTAAAACGTCGGGAGCCGCCCCCTTACGGCTCAATGCCGCCCTTTGCCGCACCCCAAAGCGGTGCTGTTCATCTATGACCACCAGCCCCAGGGAGGCAAACTCTATATCAGCCTGAATCAAGGCATGAGTACCGACCAGAATATCTATCTTCCCATTTTTAATTGCTTCCAGTATTAAACGGCGCTCACCGGCAGAAGTGCCTCCAGTCAGGTGAGCAACGATCACCCTTTGAGCAGTAAAAATTTTATCCATCGTCAGGTAATGCTGCTCAGCCAGAATTTCCGTAGGAGCCATAATGGCGGCTTGAAAACCACTGGCCACAGCCTTAGCCATGGCCAGAGCCGCCACTATAGTTTTGCCCGCCCCCACATCGCCTTGAAGCAGGCGATTCATGGGCCGGGGCGCTTCCATATCCGCAAATATTTCTCCCACCACCCGCCGTTGGGCCGGGGTAAGCTTGAAGGGAAGATCGTCTGCGATCTTGTCCACCAGTTTGCTTTTTTCCTTATGTATTATATACTCTGAGGCGGCCGCCCCCCTTTCGGCCTTTTCCAGCTGAAGCTGAAACAGCAGCAATTCCTCCAATGCCAGCCGTCTTCGGGCCTGCCGATATGCCTCCCGGCTGTCGGGAAAGTGTATATTATTGAAAGCATATTCTATGGAGCAGAGTTTATATTTCCGCTTTAACTCTTCATTCAAAATTTCGGGATAAAAGTCCATATATTCCCGCAAACTGGTGAGGGTGAGACTACGTATTAATTTCTGGCTGAGGCCTTCGGTAAGACTATATATTGGTAATATCGGAGAATGGGAATCTTCATCGGTGATTACCTCGTATTCGCTTACCTGCAGTTGGATGCCCTCATACGATAATCTGGCTCTGCCGCTCAGGAAAACCTCCTGACCGGTTTTTATGATTTCGGTCATAAAGGGCTGATTAAACCAAACCGCTGTAGCCGCTCCTGACTGATCCTGCACCAGAGCCTTAAAAATAACCATGCCGCCACGGCTGCGGCTGGTTTTAGTAAGACCGACCTTTCCCCTGATATTTGCCGGTTGACCATTCTGCAAACCGGCAATGCGGGTGGTACTGCTCCGATTAAAATAAGCCCTGGGAATATTCCACAGCAGGTCAAAAACAGAATTAAGCCCTAAGCGCTGTAATTGCCTGCTTCTTTTGGGGCCCACTCCTTTTATATACTGCAGGTCACGTAAGAGCCTGTCCATAAAAACCTCCCGGATATTTGAAAAAGGCAGAAAACACCCAATTTTCTGCCTTTAATAACCAGTAACAGCAGCCGGTTTTTACTCTACCGATACCAGATAACTATAATGGGGTTGGCCGCCATAATGGTATTCCACATCACAATCAGAGTAGTGTTCCGCTATGACATCCCTGATCTTGACAGCATCAGCCTCATCAGTATCATCGCCATAGAAAAAGGTAATCAGACTGCTGTCTTTGGTCACCATTAACTCCAACAGCTTCAGAAGAGCATCTTCCGGACTGCTGCTGGTGACCGTAATCTCATCACCTAAGATACCAATGATGTCGCCCTCGTTTATAGTGAGTCCATTTATGGTTGAATTCCTAACGGCATAGGTTACTTCGGCATATTTAACCTCTTCCATCTCTTCTATCATGGCGGCGGCAATTTCGGCTATCTCTCCTGCCGGATCATAGGCTATCAGCGCGGTGATGGCCTGCATTACAGATTTACTGGGAACCACCATCACCTGTTTATCACAGAGTTCCACTACCTGCTGCGCTGCCATGATTATATTGCTGTTATTGGGAAAAATTATAACTGACTCGGCATTAACCTCGTTGCAGGCATTCAACAGATCTTCAGTACTGGGATTCATAGTCTGTCCGCCTTCAACCACCTCATCAACACCCAGGCTTTTCAGTACCTCTATAATCCCCTCGCCTACACCTACCGCAACCAGGCCCAACTTTTTGGCCGGGTTGGAGTTTACCGCCAGGGAAATGTTATCCCAGTTGTTAATATGCTCATGAACCTCTTCCAGCATATTATTCACCTTGATATCGCTTAATTGCCCCCATTGCAGACAGGTTTCCAGCACCTTACCGGGGTGGTTGGAATGGATATGAACCTTAACCAGTTCCTCGTCTCCAACTACCAGCATAGAGTCTCCCAATGGCCGGAGGTGATCCTTGATATCGTCCACGGTCATATCCCCGCCCTTGATCAGAACCTCGGTACAATACTGAAACTCAAGCTTAATATCCTCCTTATTTACTCTCTCTCCTGCCGCTGGAGCCATCTTTTCCCGATAACCGCTTAATTCTATCTCCTTTTCCTGAGCCAGTCCTTCTACTACGCCCTCCAGGAAATAGATCAGCCCCTGCCCCCCTGCATCCACTACTCCTGCCTCTTTTAAAATAGGCAATAAAGACGGTGTCTTTTCCAGAGTACTGTAACCGGTAGCTATACCTGCCAACAGGGTGGCAACAATATCACTGTCCTTGCGTGCCTCGTTTTCACAAGCCAGGGCTATCTCTCGTATTACCGTAAGTATAGTGCCCTCTACCGGCTTCATAACTGCCTCATAGGCAGTCTGCGACCCTGATTTGAGAGCCAATGCCAGATCCATCGCCCCGGCTTTTTCCTTACCTTCCAAGGTACGGGCGAAGCCTCGGAAAATCTGGGAGAGAATAACCCCGGAATTACCCCGGGCTCCCATCAAAGACCCCATCGAAACAGCTCTGGCCACCTTACTGAGAGGTTGATTAAGATTTTTTTCGCCTTCCTTTACGGCCGACAACAAGGTCAGATACATATTGGTTCCGGTATCGCCATCAGGTACCGGGAACACGTTCAGCAGATCCACACTGTCCCGATTATGTTCCAGCTTGATACAACCTGCTTTAATGCTTCTGACCAGATCATTCCCATCAATATAGACCAAACTCAAAATGCATTATCCTCCCCTATTTCTCTCCTAGGACCCTTACTCCTTTGACATTGACATTAACTTTAGCAACATTGAGGCCGGCATTATTGCTCAAGAAATAGGTAACCTTCTGCATCACATTGTAGGCCACTTCCTTGATCTTTACACCATATCCGACTATAACATATACATCAATAATTAGTCCATCCTCAGAGCTCCGTACGGAAACCCCTTTACGGATTGATTCAAGGCCCAGGATGCTGCTGAGGCCTGATTGGATATCCTGAGCCACCATGCCTACCAGCCCATAACAGTCCATAGCCGCCAGACCAGCCAGGGTTTCTACCACTTCTTTTTCTACCGTGATATTCCCCAGCTCATTTGTTTTTATACTGTACATGCTCTTTCCCTCCTGTTAATAAAATTGTTTATTCTACAAGCCAATATTTATTCCTGCTTCTTGCCCTTTGCCAGTCCTTCTGGTAGAATATTTAAGTGCACTTGATTGAGAGGGGGCAGAATTAATGGCAAAATGTGAAATCTGCGGGAAAAGCGTAACCTTCGGCAAAAAATATAGCCACTCCCATATAAGAACCAACCGCCAGTGGAAGCCAAATGTACAACGGGTTAAGGTAATAGCTGATGGAACTGTTAAAAAGATGTACGTTTGCAGCCGCTGTTTGCGGTCAGGTAAAGTACAAAGGGCAATATAGCTCCCGGGCCTTAGATAAAAATCTAAGGCTTTTGTTTTTTCCAATCTTCAATTTCCATCCAATCATAATGGTAAACTTCACCGCAAAAATTGCATGTTACCTCCAGTTTTCCTGTCGGTTCAGCTGTTTTCTCCAATTCTTCCCGGGAAAGATTAGCCAGTATAATCGCCAGCCGTTCTCGGTCACAGGTACAGCGGAAAGCCAAGGGGCTTTGTCCGATGATATCGTAGCCCCTATCACCCGTCAAAGTTTTCAAAACCGACTCCAGATCTTGACTTCGGGCCATAATGTCACTGATACTGTTCAGGCTCAGGATATTGTTTTCCAATCTTTCCAGAACAGCATCCTGCGCCCCTGGCAGGGCCTGCACTATCAGCCCCCCCGCCGCTTTGACACTTAGATCGGTGTCGACCAGCACCCCCAGTGCAACCAGCGCAGGGATCTGCTCTGACAGAAGAAAGTAACTGGTCAGGTCTTCCGCAATCTCCCCGCTTACCAGGTTTACCCGGCCTATAAAGGGTTGCTTCATTCCCGTGTCTCTGATAACTTCCAGATATCCATTGCGTCCTACCAGTTCCCCCACCGCCAATTTTCCCGGATGGCGGGACGGTAAATCGGCATGCGGGTTGGAGATGAAACCGCGCCCATGGCCATACGAGTCAACCGTCGCCACAATAGGCCCCCCCGGTCCATCCCCGTTAATCCTTAAAGTAAGAGCATCCTGTTCATTTTTCAGATCACTGCCCATCAGGAGTGCAGCGGTTAAAACTCGTCCCAGAGCAGCCGAAGCGGTTGCCGAGGTGTCATGACGGCTATGAGCTTCCTCCACCAGAGCAGTAGTATGGGCTATATTGATTCTCACCATCTTATCTTTATCCATAGCTTTGAGCAAATAATCTTTCGTAATCATACAGCATACCTTTCTATCTGTTTCTCTAGTAATTATACCCAGAAATCCGCCGGTTTCAAAATAGAATCCTGCTTTTAATGAATATTGAGGCAGAGATGACAAAATGTCTTATAATTATAAAAAAAGGAATAAGTTATGCGGCAACGGTTTAAATCCGCAATCCGCCGCTTTACTCCGCACTTAATCCCGGAAACGGCTCTTGTTGTGTTTAAAGACTATAATGATCGGAGGAAGTTAAAGCATGCCCATTTATGAGTTTGAGGGAAAGCGTCCCGTGATAGGAAAAGACTGTTTTATTCATCCGCAGGCGGTAATAATCGGTGAAGTGGAACTGGGAGAGCGATGCTACATTGGCGCCGGCGCAGTAATAAGGGGTGATTATGGGAAAATCGTTATCGGCGACGGCACCAATATCCAGGAAAACTGTATTATTCACTCGGAACCGGAAACCATAGCCATAATTGAAGAAAACAGCCTTATAGGTCATAGCGCCATAGTTCACGGTCCCTGCCTGGTGCAGCAAAATGTTACGGTCGGCATGGGCGCCATAATATCTTCCGGCTGTGAACTGGAAAGCGATAGTCTTCTGGCCGCGGGCAGCGTGCTTCCTCCCGGCCGCACAGTACCTAAATCCAAAGTAGCCATGGGTAATCCTGCCCGGATAGTCAAAGATCTGGATGAGCAAAATAGAATTTATAACCAAATGGGCGTGAAATTATACCAGGATTTAGCACTGCGCTGTATTCACGATTTAAAATTAATCGCGGAATGATCATAGCTTGATTATCCTTAACTTGCAGGATGGAGACTGTCATTGCTTATTATGCGGGTTTGCCCCCTCATTGGCGCATAATACCATCAGACAGATACTCTTAGTATCTTTATGGTTTATAAACTATTTGCCGGGACAATAAGTTCTCAGCTTAACTTATCCCATCCACAGTAAAAATAACCTGTTTGTCCCATTTAGTCTTCTTGCTTACAATTGGACCATATTTGGTTTGCTGCCTTGCTAAACTGCTATTTATGCCTGACCAGTTTATGCCAGAAACAAAAACAGTTTAGAAAGGAGTCTTTATGCTAAGCAAAAAGATTATTTTGCCCGTTTTTATGGTATCGTTGTTTTTTACCGGACTAATACTATTAAATGCCCAGCAAGCTGTAGCTGCAGATCCTAATCTGTCCATAGGCTCCCGGGGGAATGCTGTAGTGGAAGTACAGCAAGCCCTCAATGCCAAAGGGTACTGGTGCGGAAATGCCGACGGTATTTTCGGTTCCAAAACCCATTCTGCAGTAATAACATTCCAGCGTGATGCCGGATTGGGCGTAGATGGTATTGTGGGACCCCAAACCCAAAAGGCTTTAGGGTTGCATTCCAGCTCCCCTGCCTCGGTTCCATCCCGCGGAACCAGAACCATTTCATTGGTAGCAACCGGATATTGTCCCTGCGCAAAATGCAATTACCCCTATGGCGGCCAACCTTCTTACCTCGGTTATCCGCTGAAGAAAGGCATAGTCGCCGTAGACCCTCAAGTAATACCCATGGGCAGCAGACTGTATATTGAAGGCTATGGCAGTGCTATAGCAGCCGATCAGGGTAATGCTATTAAAGGGAACAGGATTGACCTCTGTTTCTCTACCCACCAAGAGGCACTAAACTGGGGAATCAGAACAGTACGAGTGACTGTCTATTAATAAAAAATGGGACTACCGTGCCGGTAGTCCCACTTTTTACAAATTCAACTGCTGGCGTTTTTCTTCCAGTCCCTTCTTCACCACCGCTGGAACCAATCCGCTTACATCCCCTCCCAGTAAGGCGGCTTCTTTGATAATGCTGGAACTTACGAAAATATATTTGGGGTCCGACATTACAAAGATGGTATCCAATTCCGATACGAGCTTCTTATTTATCATCGCCATATGCATCTCATACTCAAAATCAGCTACCGTCCTCAGTCCCCTGATAATGGCACAGGCATTTTTACCACTGAGATAATTCGCCAGTAACCCGCTGAAGCATTCAACTTCAATATTACCCAGGTGCCTGCTACTTTCTCGAATAAATGCTACTCGTTCGTCGAGTGTAAATAACCCCTCTTTACTTACATTGCGTACTACAGCGACTATTATTTTATCAAAAATTTTGCTGGTTTTTTCCAAGATGTCTATATGCCCATTGGTAACCGGGTCAAAGCTACCCGGATAGACTGCCAGCCGCACCTACACTCCCCCTTTGCCAAGTCCTCAGAAAGTAGTTTTCTATTCCCATACCATCTTTCCCTGCCGGGACTCATAATTTCCATTATAAAAAATATATAAAAGTGGAATTAGATTAAATTTATTTATAGCATGCTTTTTCCCGATTAGATTCTTTCTGCCACCACCGTCTATGCAAGTGCAGCCAAGGAGGAATACTCATATGCACGCTTCTGCGTCTTCTTATAGGAGCGCAACCGGTATTCCGGCAACATAAGCTTAAATCGGATGTCCTGGGTGAGGATAAGGCCGTCAATTCATAAAAAAGGGAACCCTTTAATAGGGTTCCCTTTTATGATTTGCCGTTATTCCATAGCCTTCCAAAGTACTTCGGCAACATCAAATACTTTAGTCTGTTCTTCTTTCTCTGCTGCTTTCACGCCATCGGATATCATGGTCAGACAGAAAGGACAGTTGGTCACTATCATTTCCGGCTCGGGAACCAGCAGTTGGTCGGTTCTGGTATCGTTAATACGTTTGTAGCCTTCTACCGCTTCTTCCTCCAGCCACATGCGTCCGCCGCCGGCGCCACAGCAGAATCCAAAGTTCCTGCCTTTTTCAATCTCAACTACATGGCATCCTGCAGCACTAAGAACCCTTCGCGGTTCGTCATATACGCTGTTATGGCGTCCCAGGAAACAGGAATCATGATAAGTTATCTTGGCGGTCAAGGATTTATCAGCTTTAAGCTTGCCCTCGGCTATCAGCTTAGCCAAAATTTCAGTATAATGGTAAACTTCAAAGTTCCCGCCCATTTGCGGATATTCGTTTTTCAGGGCGGTATAGCCATGGGGGCAGACAACTATAATCTTCTTGACGCCATAGTTGTTAAAGGATTCCAGATTCTGCTGCACCAAGGTCTGATAAAGGTACTCGTTGCCTAATCTTCTGGCCGAGTCTCCGCAGCAGTACTCCTCGGTACCCAGATAGCCAAAGCTTACCCCTGCCTTATCAAGCAGTCTGACCAGCGCTTCACCGACCCTCTTATATCTGTCATCAAAGGATACCGCACAGCCGGCATAAAGCAAATATTCAAATTCTTTGCCGTCTTCCGGTAAGAGGTTTACCATTTCCCTGACGCCTCTTTCCGTCAACCATCCGGCGCGATTAGCCCAACCTACCCCCCAGGGATTGTAATTGCGCTCCATATTGGTAAAGGCCATCTGGGCTTCACCCGGCATATCGCCCTGCCACATAACCAGGTTACGGCGCATTTCAACTATTTTGGGGATATGCTCTATAAACATGGGACAATGTTCCATACATGCCCGGCAGTTGGTGCAATCCCATATAACATCAGTAGTTACGACATCATAAATCAGGCTGGCTTCCATAGGATTGGCAGCCTCTGCCTCTTCGGTCATAGCCATCTCTTCCACCTCAGCCGCTCCGCTGGCTTTAGCCTCTAAAAGATAAGGAGCTTTGGCATCCAGGTGGGTCTTCATGGCCTGGATAAGGGTGACTTTAGGATTGAGCTTTTTACCGGTATTAAACGCCGGGCAGTTTTCCTGACACCTTCCGCAACGGATACAGGCATCCAGATCCAGTAGATCCTTCCAGCCAAATTCTTCAATGTTCTCTACCCCAAAGGAAGTCGCTTCTTCAATATTGTATACCATACGACAAGCGGATGGTTCGAGATCGCGGAAAGCATAGTTCAACATGCTGGCAAAAATATGCCACAGTTTGGTAAAAGGTACCAGAGCTATAAAAGCAAAGGCAATAGCCATGTGGAACCACCAGAGAATACGGTGCCACATAAGCATGGAGTCGACAGTCATACCACCAAAAAGGCCTGCAAAAAGCCAACCTATAGGAGATGCCGCCTGTTCGTAGGCAATCTGATCCAGGGTAGCCGACATTTGAATCTGAGCGGCTATCCTTAAGCCTTCAATAAAGTAACCGGTAAGCAGAATAACAAAGATCAACAGGATCATCCAGCCGTCTTCAGACCGGGTATCATTGAGGCGTTCAGGTTTTTGTATATATCTGATCGCTGCCAGAACCACAATACCAATCAGAGCCAGCAGGCCAAGTATATCAACTACAGCTGAGAAGCCGATATAGGAAGCCCCTTCAATATGCGGCCAACCCAGCCAGAAATGGGCGGCATCAACACCTGCCGCCAGAGCCAACACCAAAAATCCCCAAAACAGAAAGGCATGCATCCAACCCGCCAATGGCTTACGAATAACTCTGGCCTGAGCAAAACTGAAAACCAGCCAGGAAACGATACGGGAACCCACTTTGTCATTCCGATGCAGTTCTCCCTTAGCCAGATACCATACTCTAGCTCTCTTATAAAAACCATAAAGGAAAATTCCGATAGGAATAAACATTAAAATATAAATAAGCCATTCGTAGGGAATATTGGCCCCGACCACCCGCATCGGGACATCATAGCCGCCCTGTAATTCTTCAAAGCCAAAAATCATCAATTCATTCCCTCCTCAAAAACACAACCAGGTAATTTACTGGATATACCCCAGTATACCCAGTAAATACCATTTCCGCCGGAGGCCAACTATTTCTTCAGTTCAGCTACCAGAAGAGGAACAACCTTGAACAAATCGCCAACAACACCAAAATCGGATACGTTAAATATAGGAGCTTCAGTATCGGTGTTAACTGCCGCTATAAACTTGGATGAAGACATACCCGCCAGATGCTGGATAGCTCCGGAAATACCGCAAGCAACATAGAGATTGGGGTTAACCACCTTGCCGGTTTGGCCTACCTGGAGTTCATGTCCCAGCCAGCCGGAATCAATGGAAGCACGTGATCCGCCCACTGCAGCTCCGAGCAGATCGGCGAATTCTTCAATAATTTTGATTCCTTCAGGACCCTTGCAGCCACGGCCGCCGGATACAACAACTTCAGCCTCGGTCAGTTCCGGACGAGCTGAAACCGTAGGTTTGAATTCTTTAACTATCTGATAAACATCGCCTGCACCGGCGGCAACAGCGGGCTCTACCACTGCACCGGCACCAGCGCTTTCGGCCACGCCGAATACGCCCGGGCGAATCGTTGCCAGTATAGGACTGGTGGTAATCTCTACCTTGGACAAAGCTTTACCAGCATAAATAGCTCTCGTGAATAGGCCTTTGCCGGCACTGATTTCAGCAGCAATAACGTCGGTTGCCAGCCCTGCTTCTAATTTCTGAGCCAGCCGGGAAGCAAAATCTCTGCCGTTAAAGCTGTGGGCAAACAGAACCGCATTGGGCTTAAACTCATTAATCATAGCCACTATCTGGGCTACGTAGGCCCCCGTGTTATAATCTGCAAATACGTCGCCTTCGACTGCGTATACTTTATCCGCACCAAATTTAGCAAATTCCGGAGCCAGGCCTTTAACACTCTTGCCGAAAACCACAGCACTTACTTCGTCACCGTATTTTTTAGCTTCTGTGAGCATTTCGAATGTTACCTTACGGATATTTCCATCTCTTTGTTCTACAAATACCCATGTTCCTGCCATTGATTACCCTCCTTATATAATAAGTAAAAACTTATCCTAATTATTTTATTTCTACTTTAACAACGTTCTTCATCCAGTCGGCCAGCTTGGCAGCAGCTACGTCAGGGTCTTCTTCAATCTTGATGCCGGCTTGTTTGGCTGCCGGTAAAGAAAACTCAACTATGGCTGTTTTATTGTCAGCAGCGGCGGCAGCAACTGTAGCCACCGGTTTTTTCTTGGCCTGCATGATACCCTTCATGGAAGGATAACGGGGTTCGTTCCAGCTTACCTGACTGGATATTACTGCTGGCAGGCTAACTTCGGTTACTTGAGTTCCGCCATCAGCTTCACTGGCGGCAACAGCTTTACCCCCGGCAATATCCAGGCTGGTTATGACGTTGATATGGGGGAAACCAAGAATCTCTGCAATGCGGGTAGGAACCTGAGAAGACCCGTCATCAGCAGCGACATGACCTGCCAGCACCAGATCCGGATTCTCATCTTTAATAGCAGCAGCCAGAGCAACTGCCCGGGCATACTCATCGGCGCCTGGATCCTGGGTAATCAGTATACCTCTGTCTGCGCCCATGGCAAGAGCGGTGCGGATCGCGTCCATAGCCTTGTCAGAACCGGTGGAAACCACCACTATTTCCTTGGCGACGCCCTTTTCCTTCAACTGGATAGCACCTTCAACCGCTACTTCATCATAAGGATTAATAATCAGATTAATACCGGCGTCGGCAATTTTGCCATCCTTTAATTCAATTTTGGCTTCTGTGTCAAATGTCTGCTTAACACATACTAGAACCTTCAAGTTCATTCCTCCTTTTCAACTAATAGTTTTTAAATGTGCTGAACTGCAAATAATAGTCCACCGAGAAGCAAAACTAGCCCTCTCCATCACCCCCATGATCAAGAATCTATATATTTTTGCCCACGGCAACATTACCGCCAGGGTTAAAAATATAATTAACAGTTCAAAAAAATAGGCATGTCACTAATATCGTTCGATATTGATGGAATTTTTCCTGCTTTTTTAAGTTAAATGATAAAGATTTTGTTAATTTCGTAGCAATCTTATATTTTTTGATAAAAAAACGTAGCAATCGACTGTAAGCCCAGTTCCCGGGCTTGAAATATCTGTTCTGTGCTCCCGATAAATAGAATCCCTCCGGGGCGCAGGGCGTCGCAAAATTTCCGATAAAGTCCCTGCTTGCTGGCCTCAGTGAAATATATTACCACATTACGGCACAATATGAGATCAAAAGCTCGTCCGAAGTTGTCTTTAAGCAGGTCCTGCTGCTGAAAGCGAACCATCTTTTTAATGCTGTCTTTTATACAATAAAAATTTCCCTCCGGTAAAAAGTATTTCTCCAGATAATAAGATGGCAATGTTTGCACGGCTTTACTCGAATAAATGCCCAAAGCCGCCTTTTCCAGCACTTCATTATCAATATCGGTAGCCAGAATCTGGTCGCTTAAATCAATACGGCTTTCATTGCACATCATAGCCAGGGAATAAGCTTCTTCACCTGTGGAACAGCCGGCACTCCAGATTTTTAATTTTTTATGGTCTTTAAGCAGTACCGGTATAATCTGCTTCTCCATTATATCCCAGTGATTGGCATTACGAAAAAACTCTGATACATTGATGGTTATATGATCCAAAAATTTTCGATATATTTCATGATTGCTGCTCAATAAGGCAATAAAGCTCTTATAATCATCGGTCTGCACGGTGCGCATAAAACTATTGATGCGCCGCTCCATCTGCGGTCTTTTATATGATTTCAGATCAATTTTGCTAAGCGCTTCAAATTTGCGTATAAATACATCCCACTCATCTTCCAAGCAAAATCCCTCCCAGAGGTATTTGTAAATAATTGAGAAAAATGTTCAGCACCGCTTTAGATGATTCGTTCCAGAGCCCGGTTAACTGCAGCCACGGTTTTTTCTATATCATCCTCATCATGGGCGCAGGATAGAAAGCTGACTTCAAACTGAGCCGGAGGCAGATATACCCCTTCTTTCAGTAATTCACGATAGAATTGAGCATATTTTTGGGTATCGCATTTCATTACCGTTTCATAGCAGCGCACCTCTTCATTGGTAAAGAAAACACAAAACATGGAACCCAGCCGATTTACATTATAATAAAGATCATGCTCTTCAAGAGCGCTTTTTACCCTGGTGGTAAGGACATAAGTCATTACTTCCAGACGGTCATACCAGTCGCTGTCCTTAAGCATACGCAGAGTGGCAGCGCCGGCAGCCATAGCCAGAGGATTGCCGGAAAGGGTTCCGGCCTGGTATACATCTCCGCTGGGAGCTACCCGATCCATAATATCTTTCCGGCCGCCATAAGCCCCTACCGGCAATCCGCCCCCGATTATTTTACCCAGGGTGGTCAGATCCGGGGTCAGGTTGCAATAATTCTGGAACCCGCCATAGCAAAGGCGGAAACCGCTTATTACCTCGTCAAATATTAACAGACTGCCATTGAATTCAGTAATACGGCGCAATCCTTTTAAAAATTCCCCTTCCGGGAGCACTAACCCCATATTGCCGGCAACGGGCTCAACGATAACCGCCGCTATATCCCGGCCCCATTCTTTAAATAAATTTTCCACCGACTCCAGGTCATTGTAGCGGGCAATCAAGGTATCCTGCACCACCGCTTCCGGAACACCCGGACTGCTGGGAACACCTGCGGTCAAAAGACCGGAACCGGCCTTAAGCAAAAAGGCGTCGGCATGTCCGTGATAACAGCCCTCAAACTTTATTATCTTATTTCTTCCGGTATAGGCCCGCGCCAGCCTGACGGCGCTCATGGTGGCCTCGGTCCCGGAATTAACCATGCGTATTTTTTCTATTGAGGGTATGGCCTCAGTTATAAGCTGGGCCAGTTCAACTTCCCCTTCACAGGGAGCCCCGTAACTGGTTCCCCGCTGGGCGGCCCGGCATATGGCCTCTACTACCTCAGGATGGCTATGGCCCAAAATCAGTGGGCCCCATGAACCTACATAGTCAATATATTCATTGCCGTCCACATCATAGATTTTAGAGCCTTTACCCGCTTTGATAAACACCGGATTCATGCCTACCGCCTTGAAAGCCCTGACCGGACTGTTTACTCCACCTGGTATCAGGCCCTGCGCCTGGGCGAATAGCTGTTCAGATTTTTCCCTTTCCATTTTTATTTCTCCTTATAAATCGGTATTTAATTATAATCGGAAATATGCCTAAAATACACCCCTTGTCCAACCCTTAATGACCCCAAGGTCAGCTATCCAGGGAATGATAAAGAACGCGGAATTATAATTCATATTCCATACTGACTTTTCTCAGTTCGCGAATACTCCTGATAATAATATAATCCTTGATACCCGTCTGCCAAGCCATATCTTCTACCATTTTTTCCAATTGCTTATCACTGCCGGCATGTATCATGGTAAAAAAATTATATGCGAACTCCTCGGGCACATCCCTCAGATAGCAGTGACTTACCTGATCATAGGAAGCCATTTTCATCCCTATCCGGTCGGCATCCTCGGTGTTGATTTTCCAGACTACCAAGGCATTGGCGGTAAAGCCGGCCTGGTAATGGCCCAGTATGGCGGCAAACCTTCTTATTATTCCATGTTCCTGCCAATGCCGGATACGAGTGATTATTTCCTCCTCGCTTAAATCAAGGCTCTGGGCCAGGGGAAAAAAAGGGCGGGACTCCAGCGGAATATCACCCTGAACAAATTTAATTATCTCCCGGTCCCGTTCACTGATCTTCATCGCTATCCCCCATGTTTAAGCTTACTTTTATCTTGTAGCGTTTTAAGGTCGGCATGGAAAAAACCTTGACTCCGGCGGATTGTTCGATGTTATATATAATAGCCATGGCCTCTTCATATGACGGAGCCGTCAAAGTAAACCAGATATTATACTGATGATCCCGGACATAATTATGGGTTACCCCCCTATGGGCGTTTATCACCCCGGCTGCTTCATCTATACGTTCCGCTTCGACCTTACAGGCACAAAGGGTAGAATAATAACCCATTTGGCGTGAATCCAGGATAGCGCCGGTCCGCCGGATAACTCCGTCTTTTTTCATACGGCGCAGGCGTTCCAATACCTCAGCCTCGCTAATATTCAGCCTTACCGCCAGATCCTGATAAGGATGGGGGCTTAAAGGGAACTCGTTCTGCATAATATCAAGCATCCTGCGATCTACCCGGTCCAGGCTATTCATGGCCTTCACATCCTTTAGGCCGGTAAAGACACCATTCGTCTTCAGCCATATAGTCGCCGCTGTAATAATAGGCTCGGGCCCGGCAGCCCCCACAGCGATCATTGTAATCACAGCCGCCGCACTTGCCCTTGTATTCAGTTGTGCGCAGCTCTTTCAGAATAGAGTTTTCATGCCAAATGACATCAAAAGCTCTATCTTTGACATTACCCAGACGAATGTCCATATAGGCACAGGGCTGCACATCCCCCCGGGGACTTATTATACAATAGCTGATACCGGCCAGACATCCCCGGGAAAAACGCATCGGTATCCCTTTTTTATCAGCCACCCGCATAAATTGGGGAGCACAGGTAGGTTTTATTTCAATATTGACCTGCTTCTGCTTCTCCATTAAACGGGCAATGGTCTTTTCATATTCTGCCACCTTCAAGGCCTCGTCTTCTATATTTACTGCCCGTCCGGCCGGCACCAGGAAAAAGACATGATGCGCCATGGCGCCAATCTCTATGGCAAAATCAGTAATACTCTCCAATTCGTTAACATTCCAGTCCATAACGGTAGTATGGATCTGAAACGGGATACCCGCACTTTTAAGGTTTTCCATGCCCTTTAAGGTAAGTTCATAAGCCTGATCCAGCTTGCGGAAAGAATCGTTTTTTACTGGGTCCAGGCTGTCCAGACTCACCCCGGCAGCCATAAAACCGGCCTCTTTCAGCTTGGTCGCCACTTCCGGGCTGATCAGGGTCCCATTGGTCCCCAGTACCGCTCTCAGACCCTGTTGGGTGGCATAGGCTCCCAGTTCATAAATATCGTCCCGCATCAGAGGCTCTCCGCCGCTGAAAATCATAATGCGGAAACCGGCTTTTTTAATTTCCCGGATGAGCTTTTCAGCCTGCCCGGTATCCAGTTCTTCCGCCAGCCGAGCACCGGCTTCCCGGTAGCAATGATCACAAAACATATTGCATTGATTGGTTGTATTCCATGATACCAGCATACTATCGACTCCTATTCTGCGGTTTTCCGGATCACACTCCGGAAATCTCATCAATGCTCAAATAGCAGGCCGGATCTTCCGCCCAGAGGTCGCCATGCACAGCCTGCGCCCTTATCCGGCAGCCTGAACACAGACTTTTGAAATGACAGGCGGCGCATTTCCCCTTGACGTATTTTTCTTTGTTCCGCAGTTTTATCATCAGCTCATCGTCCGAGGTCCAGATCTGACTAAACGGTTTTTCACGAACATTACCTACGGTGTAATCCTGCCAGAATTGACAGGGATGGACATTACCCTGGGGGTCGACATTGGCAAATTTGGTTCCTGCCGAACAGCCGCCGTGCATCTGCAAGAGCCGGATGATTTCGCCGGCCCGTTCGGGCTGATGTTTTTTAATATAGTTATACAGGTAAATGCCGTCGGCATGATTATCAGTGGTCAATATTTCAACTTCAACTCCCTGACGGTGAAGTTCTATGGTCTTACGGCTGACCATTTCCAGGACGGCTCTTTTCTCATCCTGATCGGTATCAAGCTCTGCCATCTGTTCTCCTCGACCCGCATAGACCAGATGGTACATACAAAAGCGGGGTATGGATTCTCGCTCAATAATATTAAATATCTCCGGCAGATCGGCCTGATTCAGTTTGTTGACGGTAAAACGTATACCCGTCTTGACCCCGTTTTTCATACAGGCCTTAATGCCTTTCAAAGCATCGGCAAAGGCCCCCGGGCGATTTCTGAAATTATCATGAGTAGCAGGGGCTCCATCAATACTGATGCCTACATATTGAAATCCGGCCTCTTTAATCTTTACCGCCATAGCATCATCAATAAGAGTTCCGTTACTGGATATAACCGGCCGCAGCCCCAGTTCGGCAGCTAGTCGGCCCAATTCCATAATATCTTTGCGGATCAGGGGTTCGCCACCGGAAAAAAGCAATACCGGCGCTTTCATGGCCGCCAGGTCTTTAATAAATATTATGGCCTCTTCCGTGGTTAATTCATTTCTATACTGCTGATCCTCGGCATTAATATAGCAATGCTGGCAGCGCAGGTTACAGCGGTTGGTAACATTCCACACCACCAACGGACGATTGCTGTCGGAAAATTGGAGCAACTGAGGGGGCAGATTTTGCTGACCGCTGTATTTTATAACCTCAGAGACGGTTGCCGTACCGCATAGCAGTTTAGTACATCCAATCATTCTTTATAACCCTCCCTCTCCCGGTTTGATCATCTATTACGGCTGTCATCTGTAATTGCTGCCAGGAGACCGTTTATAGTATATTCCCCGGCTGTAATATCTACCTTAAAGCCATGGGATTGGGCCGTTTCCGCCGTAACCGGCCCTATACAGGCAACCCTGGCCCTGTTATTCAGGCTCAGAACTTTATCCTTCCCTACCATTCTAACAAAATTACTGACCGTTGAGGAACTGGTAAAAGTTAAGTAATCCACCCTGTTTTCAAATATTTCGGTCATTCTGGCCTTATCTATCCGCGTATCAGGGACAGCTTCATAGAGTATCACTTCATTTACATGAACCCCCCACTGCCGGAGAGTCTCCGGCAATACTTTTCTGGCCCCCCGGGCACGCGGTAAAAGTACCCATTGGCCCTTTGTGACTTTACTTCTAAGTTCTTTCAGTATACCTTCAGCTTTATATTCCTCCGGCACCAGCTCAACTTTGAGGCCTTTGTCCTGCAGGCTGTTCCTGGTAGCGGGCCCGATGGCGCAGAGGTTAATGCCGTGCAGGGAGCGGATATCAAGGTCTGCGTTTTTCATCTGAGCAAAGAATACGTCAACCGCATTAACACTGGTAAATATGATCCAATCATAGCTGTCCAGATGCTGATAGGCGTTATGCAAAGCACTGAGATCTTCCTCTGGCTTAATCACTATGGAAGGGAACTCAATAGCCTCTCCGCCCAGATCATTAATGGCTTCAATCAGTCGGCTGGCCTGGGCCCTGGCCCTGGTGACCACAATCCTCTTGCCCCACAGGGGTTTATATTCCAGCCATTTCAGTTCAGAACGCAGATTGACTACTTCTCCTACCACAATTACGGCCGGCGGTTGGAGCGAAGTCTCCCTTACCTTCATATTTATATCTTCCAGGGTGCCGGTCAGCACCTGTTGCGCGGGAAGCGTGCCCCACCTGACCAGAGCTACCGGAGTAGTGCCGCTCCTGCCATGGGCCAGCAGCTGCCGGCAGATAAATTCAAGATTCTCTATCCCCATCAGGAAAACCAGGGTATCCGTACCCTGCGCCAGTTCTCTCCATTTTATTGAACTGGCCTCTTTATCCGGCTTTTCGTGACCGGTTATAATAGCCAGACTGGAAGCAGCGTCACGATGAGTGACCGGAATACCGGCATAGGCCGGTACGGCAATAGCTGAACTGATTCCCGGTACAACTTCAAAGTCATATCCATGTTCTCTTATATAAAGGGCTTCTTCCCCACCCCGGCCGAAGAGAAAAGGATCTCCCCCTTTAAGCCGGACAACTATCTTACCCTGAGCTGCTTTTTTGACCAGCAAAGCATTGATCTCATCCTGAGAAAGGGCATGTTGGCCCGATATTTTGCCCACATAAATATATTCCGCTGCAGAATTGCCCAAGGCCAGTATACTCTCACTCACCAGACGGTCATAGATAATGACTTCAGCCTTTTCCAGTATCTTTTTCCCTTTCAGGGTAAACAGTCCGGGATCACCCGGTCCGGCCCCCACCAGATATACTAAAGCTTTTCTGTTCATCAGCCTACTCTCCCGTATTCCGAATATCATCCAGGACCTTGTCTGCACCCATCCGCAGTAATTCCATAGCCAGTTGTTCCCCCAACCCCAGGGCCTGGTCGCGGTTTCCCCTTTTACTGCCGCGGAATACCTGGCTGCCGTCAAGAGAAGCTACCAACCCTTCAATAGCAATATGGTCCTCCTGAATTTTGGCATAACATCCAATCGGCACCTGACAGCCGCCTTCCAGTACCCGTAAAAATGATCTTTCCGCCCCGGTAGCCAGACATGTATCGGCATGGTTGATCTCATTCAAAAGTTCCAGATTACCGCTGTCCTCTTTCCTGACTTCTACGGCTATAGCTCCCTGACCGACCGCCGGCAATATTAGGTCGGAGGATAAAAAATCGCTTATAAGTTCTGCAAAACCTAATCTTTTTACTCCGGCATAAGCCAGAACTATTCCGTCCAGGTTCTCTTCCTGCATTTTGCGGATACGGGTTTCCACATTTCCCCGCAAGTCCACCAGTTTTATATCGGGACGCGCCCTTCTTATCTGGGCTATGCGCCGTAGACTGGAAGTACCTATAACTGCGCCTTCCGGCAAATCTGCAAAACTCAAACCCCGACGCGCCAGCAAAACATCTCCGGGATTTTCCCTTTCCAGGACAGCACCCAGACAAAGGCCATTACCCAGTGCCGAGGGTAAATCCTTCATGCTATGTACCGCCATATCAATTGAGCCCTCAAGCAGTTCTTTTTCAATTTCTTTCGTAAACAGGCCTTTGTCTCCTATACGAGAGAGAGAGACATCCATAATCTTGTCTCCGGTGGTCCGGATAGTTTTGACCTCAACCTTCAGCCCGGGAAATACCTGTTTAAGCTGAGCCGCTACATATTCTGTCTGCCACCGGGCCAGCTTACTGCCCCTGGTTCCCAATATCAGATGTGCCATATTGGTTCAGCTCCTCTAAATTGATTTGCAGGCCGAAAAGATTCTTAACCACTTCCGCGTATAAATGTCCCTGACTCTTGCCGGCCATTTCTTTCAGATTCACCATCGGAGCATGCAGAAGCTGACTAATAATCGTGTTGGCCATGGAGCTGATAATCTTTTCTTCCTGTGGGGATATTTTCCCCAAGCGATTAAAAGCTTTCCTGATTTCCTTTTGTTTGATGTCTTCACCTCGGGCTCTTAAAGCCTTTATTACCGGAACCACACACAAACTGTCGAGCCATTGGCTGAAGTCATTTATCTCAGCCGCAATAATGCGTTCCGTCTGGCGGATGGATTTTTGCTTTTCCAGATTGTCGGCATTGACCACGTTCTGCAGATCATCAATATCATAAGTAAAGACGCCTTCAATACTATTTAAAACCGGGTCAATATCCCGGGGTACGGCAATGTCAATCATGATGATTCTTTTTCCCTGCCGCGCCTGCAGCACCTGGCCGCAATTATCCTCCCGCACCACATAACGGCGGGCAGCGGTACAGCTTATAACAATATCAGCCTGACCCAGCTCCGTCGTCAGAAGGTCAAAGCGAACGGCGCGGCCGTTAAAAACCTTGGCCATAGCAAGAGCCTTGTCATAAGAACGGTTGGATACTATTACCGATTGGATTCCATTTTCCATCAGGCAGCGGGTAGTTAGTTCACTCATTTCACCGGCGCCAATTACCATTACCGTTTTTCCCTGAAGATCACCCAGTATCTGCCGGGCCAGCTCGACTGCGGCAAAGGGAACCGATAAGGGCCGTTGGTCAATTTTCGTTTCAGTTCTGACCTTCTTGCCGATATAAATAGCTTTTAAAAACAAGGAGTTGAGCACTCCATCGGAAGCATGAGCTGCAACCGATGCCTGATAGGCGTCTTTCACCTGGCCCAAGATCTGGTCTTCTCCCAGAATCATGGAGTCCAGGCCGGCTGTGACCCGGAATAGATGAGCTATAGCATCATAGCAATTAGGCTGATAAAGGTATTGGGTCAATTCCTGGTCGGTCATCCCGCTGTAACGGGCCATGAATTGCCTTAAAATCTCCATACCGCTTTCAATATCGCGGCAGGTTGCATATATTTCGGTACGGTTACAGGTGGCAAGTATTACGGTTCCTTCAATTTCAGGCTGATCTTTAAAGTAAGCATAAGCCTGGTCAAGACTGGTTCCACAAAAAGCAAACCTCTCCCGTATGCTTACCGGAGCCGTCCTGTGACTTAGTCCCGCCAAGAGGACATACATTCTTCCATCCGCTCCTTTACTCTCTCTCCATCCCCCGATTTCAGCAAATCCAAAATATCGGAATCCACCAGAGTTTGAAATACCCTCTTGCGCTTTTCTATATCAGGAATAACCTGTTTTATATAGTCGCGCTGTTTCCCCAGGATATCTACAAATTGTCCGTACTCTTCACCGATAAGCTCTTCCAGTTGCTCCCGCAATTTCCTGGCGAACATGGGACTTTTACCTTCAGTGGAAATCCCCACTACCAGCGAATTTCTCCGTACCACCGCCGGTACATAAAAATCGCAATTGGGCGGGTCGTCAACCGCATTTACGAGAATCCCCCGCTGCCGGCATTGCCCGACAATTCCCCTATTAACCACAATATCATTAGTTGCCACAAAAACCATAAAAATATGGTCCAGATCACTGGTAATAAACTCCCGCGCCTGCCAATCAATCAAGCCCTGACTGAACCATTGGCGGATGTTCTCTCCAGCTTCCGGACTAATTACCCTGATATTGGCATCATAGTTTAGTAAATCATGTACCTTACGCTCTGCTACCTGGCCCCCGCCTATCACCAGGCAACTTTTTCCGGCCAAATTAACAAATATCGGAAATAAATGCATTATCTCTTCACCCTGTCCATTACTGTTAAAAAAAAGGTCTGAACCCAGACCGGCTATTTATCCTTCTTTTCTTCCAGTTCATCTAATTCTTCTTCTTTGGCCTTTCTGAAATTCTGCAGGGCCTTGCCCAGAGATTGTCCCACCTGGGGCAGTTTTCCGGGACCTACTATTATTAAAACTATTACCAGAATCAAAATCAATTCCCAGGGACCGAAATTCCCAATTAAACCAAACAAGATTTTCCCTCCTCTATTTAACCATTACTCGCCCTCAATTTACCCATTCTTTAGTGTAATTATGACAAATAGTAATTGCTTTGTAAAGAAGCCGCGCTATGCTCCCAATTCAGGAACAGTGCGTTTTTTACTCACTGCCTGGGCTGGGTTCACCCCCCGTCTTTCTAGGTTTAGCAAACTTGGATACCCATATGCTTACTTCATAGAGCAGATAAACCGGACCGGCCATCAACATCTGCGAAATTGGATCCGGCCCCGGGGTGAGAGCCGCCGCCAGTATAACAATAACCAGCAGGGCATACTTGCGATTGCGGGCCATCGCTTCGTAGCGTACAATTCCCAGCTTGCTCAGGAAGAAGACCACCACCGGCAATTCAAAAACCAAGCCGAAAGGAATGGTAAACGCCAGTACAAATGATACATACTGGTCGATTTTGAACATAGTATCCAGGTTTTCACCGACAATATATATGAAGAAATTTAAAACCAGGCTTAAAATCCCAAAATAGGCAAAAAGGACTCCAACCGTAAATAATCCCACGGTGAGCGGTATGAATATATAGACGTACTTTCTTTCTGAAGGATACAGGGCCGGTTTCAAAAACCGCCATAGGGCCCAGATGACTATAGGGAAAGCCAAAACAAAGCCGCAATAAAATGACAGCTTGAGTTTGACAAAAAAGGCCTCGGTCACTGCGGTTACGACCAAGTTTTCATTTAAGGAACGCAGAGGCAAAGTGATAATGGCTAAAATCTGTTCGCTATAGTAGAAACAGAAAATTGCTGCGATAATTATTGCTGCCGCCACTATTATGAGAGATGACCGCAATGCTTCCAGGTGTTCGATTATGGTTTGTTTATCTTCTGCCGATAAATCCCTTAAAGCCACGTTTTATCACCTTTCTCTTAAAATTCTCGAGCCAAAACAAAATCAGCCAGATCATACAGGGTTTCTTTTACCGGTGCATCAGGGAGCAAGTCCAGTTGTTTCTGAGCTTTGAAAGCAAAATGCTGGGTAACCGCATAGGCGTAATCAATACCATCGGAACCGCTGACTATCTCAACAATACGCGGGGTATCCTTTACACAGGCCTCCGGTGAAGCCAGCAGCCGGGCCAGTTCCTCCCTCTGGGGGTCATATTTCAAGGCATACAGCGCCGGCAAGGTAATCACCCCCTGCCGTATATCACTGCCGGTAGGCTTTCCCAAAGTCTTCTCATCGGCAACAATATCTAAAATATCATCAGTTATCTGAAAGCCCATACCCAGATAATAACCGTATTTTCTCAAAGCCGTAGTTTCATGAGGGGGAGCATGGCAGATCATCGCTCCCAATTCGCAGCTTACCGATATCAATAATGCCGTCTTGCGTTCGATTCGGCGCAGGTAATTCTTCAAGCCCAGATTTACGTTATAACAGCTCAGCATCTGTATAATCTCGCCTTCACAGATCTTCATGCTGGCCTGGGCCAGAACATCCAGCACATCACTGCGCTGATAGGTGGATATCAGGGACAGTGCCCGGGCCAGAATATAGTTGCCGGCATAGATGGATACCCGGTTCCCCCATGCGCTCTTTACCGTTTCCGTACCCCGGCGGATGGATGAATCATCTATTACGTCGTCATGAACCAAAGTAGCCATGTGGATCAGTTCCAGGGCTACGGCAGCCGGAATCACCTCGTCCAACTCGTTGCGGTAGAGCTTGGCCGCCAGCAGAGCGAACGCCGGTCTCATCCTCTTGCCTCCGGCTTTAATCAAATGTACTGCAGCCTGATTCATAAGATGCAGTTGACTATCAAGATTTCCAGCCAAACAGGACTCGACTGTGGCCAACTCTTTTTCCACCGGTTGAAAAAATTTCAGCTCAGGCATATATCTCTCCTCTGAGGCACAATTAATCTTATTATAAAGTCAAGGGTATTGATTCCGATATTATCTATGTCTTAGCGGTAACGCTCAAACAGATTATTTTCCACCTGCAGCAAATCCAAAACTTTGCCTACCATAAAAGCCACCATATCATCCAGACCGGCAGGCCGGTGATAAAAAGCCGGCATAGCTGGAACTATTTGCACCCCTATTTCCGATAAGGCCAGCATATTGCGCAAATGAATAGTATTCAGGGGCGTCTCCCGGGGAACCAGAACCAGTTGTCTCCGTTCCTTGACCATTACATCGGCGGCCCGGGTTATCAAATTAGCAGCGCTGCCATGAGCAATCGCCGCTAAAGTAGACATACTGCAGGGCATAACCAGCATTCCCTGGTTGATGAAGGACCCGCTGGCTACCGGAGCTGCAATATCGTCATTATTATAGTAGAACAGATTATCTCCGGGAATATGGCGGTGAAAAACCTCCTCGCGCCCGGCAGTGAAATCCCAGCCCAATTCCTGGTCCAGCACAATGCAGGCAGCATCACTGGCTATCAGATGAACTTCGAAATCTCTGGCCAGCAGCTCCCGGGCCATGCGAACCCCGTAAACCACACCGCTGGCTCCAGTTATAGCTAGAATCAACCGCTTCAATAATTTATCCCCCTGTGCAACAAAAACTTTCCGCTCACTTTCGGCTGTTCTCCACCGTGCAGCTTACAATCATAAACAACAATCATACCGCTTCAATCATTTATCTAAGATTCAGCTTTTTGGTAACCGTCCCGCGCACCGCACTCCGGATTATTTTTATAGTGTCTCCCGCTTCACCAGAAAATGTCCATCAGAGTGGTAATAAAAATCAGCAGCCCCACATAGTGATTTATTCTGAAAGAAGCAAAGTTTACCCGGCTCAAATCTCCCGGTTTTACAATCAGGTGTTCATAAGTCAGAACTATTCCCGCCAACAACACGCCGCCATAATAGAAAAATCCAAGCTTAAGGATAATTCCGGTCATAACTAAAAAAATAACGGTACAGGCATGAAAACCGGCGGAAAAGGCCAAGGCCCCCTTCTCTCCGAAACGGGCGGGAATGGAATAGAGATGGTGCTCCCGGTCAAACTCAATATCCTGACAGGCATACATGGTATCAAAGCCGGCAATCCAACAGGCAACCGCCAAGCCTAAAACCAAGGGCTGCAGGTCAAAGGTTCCGCTTATGGCAAACCAGGCGCCAATCGGCCCAATGCCAATAGCCAATCCTAGAATAAAATGACACCACCAGGTAAATCGTTTGGTATACGAGTAGGCCCATAAAATTACAACTGCCACCGGCGCCAGTTTAAAACAAAGGGGATTTAGCTCTGCCGCAGAATAAAAAAGCAGAGCCAGGGAAAGCAGAACCATAACCCATACCTTATTAAGGGAAAGCTTCCCTGCCGGCAGCACCCAGCTGGAAGTACGGGGATTAGCCCGATCTATATCCAGGTCGATCAGACGGTTAAGACACAGCGCAGCTGTCCTGGCCCCTACCATAGCCAGAGTAATCCAGATCAGCTGGGAGATAGCAGGCATGCCTCCAATAGCCAGAAACGCTCCCAAATAAGCGAAAGGGAGCCCGAACAGCGTATGCCCAAAATCCACCATATCCAAAATATATCTGATTTTAGTCAATGCCGTAATCACTCCATTTTTGGTCTACCAGAGCAATTATTTCCTCACTCATCCTGATATCTTCCGGCCATTCCCGATTATGTCCTTCCGCCGGCCATTTTTTAGTAGCGTCAATACCCATCTTGGAACCATAGAAAGGAAGCGGAGCCGAATGATCCAGTACATCCAGCGGGCCCTCCACTATCATGGTGTCACGGCGAGGGTCGACATTGTTGAAGACCTTCCACATCACCTCGGATACATTCTGGACATTAACATCTTCATCCACCACCACAATAAACTTGGCGAACATCATCTGCCCCATTCCCCATAAAGAGCTCATTACTTTACGGGCATGACCGGGAAAAGTCTTTTTTATAGAAACCAGAACACAGTTATGGAAAACCCCTTCCATGGGCAAATGCATGTCCACCACTTCGGGAAGCTGAAATTTCAGCAGCGGCAGAAAGATACGCTCGGTAGCCAGGGCCAGATAGCAATCCTCCTGCGGCGGTTTACCTACTATGGTAGCCGGATAAACGGCATTTTTACGGTGGGTTATGCACTTAACATGAAAAACCGGATATTCAGCCGCCAGCGAATAATAACCGGTATGGTCGCCAAAAGGCCCCTCAATTCTCCGCTCCACCGGATCGACATAACCTTCCAGCACTATTTCCGCATCTGCCGGTACTTCCAGATCCACGGTCCGGCAACGCACCAGATCAACCGGCTGCCGGCGCAGGAAGCCTGCAAATATAAGTTCGTCAATATCCTTGGGCAGAGGAGCAGTGGCGGCATAGGTTATAGCCGGGTCCCCGCCCAAAGCCACCGCGACTTCCGTAACCCGTCCCCGGCTGCAATTTTTTCGGTAATTAGAAGCGCCATCATGATGCATATGCCAGTGCATACCGGTAGTCTGGCGGTCAAAAACCTGCAGCCGGTACATGCCCACATTTCTCTTGCCGCTTTCCGGGTCTTTGCTGTATACCTGGGGCAGAGTTATAAACCGCCCGGCATCACTGGGCCAGCACTTCAGTACCGGTATTTTATCCAGGGAAGGATTGTCGTCCACTACTTCCTGGCAGGCTCCGCCTTTGACTATACGGGGCATAAATGAGGATAGCTGGGCCAGACGGGGCAAAATCTTTACTTTTTCCAGCATTGATTGAGGCACGTTGTCGGCCATCTGAAGTATATCAATAATCTCGGCGGCTATATCATCTAATCGTTCCACTTGCAAACTCATGGCCATACGTTTTTCGCTGCCAAACGCATTCATCAGCACAGGCATGCTTGAACCCCTGACATTTTCAAACAATAAGGCCGGGCCATAGTTTTTGCTTACCCGATCGGTGATCTCTGCTATTTCCAGCTCAGAATCCACTTCTGCGGTAATCTTCCTGAGTTCGCCTTCCTTTTCCAGCCTGTACATAAACTCCTGTAAATCTTTATAAGCCATCTTTCACTCCCCCCAACAGCGGTGGATTATTGCTTCCAGTCACTCGTTCCGCGATCAGACCACTGCAAATTCTCCCCTATCGTAGAAATGGCAATGCAAATCCCGTATAGCCCTTTCCAGATTGCTGTTGGCAATATTATTGCGTTGGTTTACTTTCACAAAAAATTTCTCGCATTCATGAACATGGAATTGAGCCCGCTGTTTTAAAGACGGGGCTTGTCCCAATTCCATCGACATGCCAAAATGAAAGCCCATTTTGTGATATGCCTTACAAATCTCACTATCATAACCTGCCAGTTGGGCGGCAGTCAAAAAGGCCGTGGCATAAAAAGGCGCTCTGGTCTTTGCGGCCACTTCTTCATAACTCCCGCTTAATTTATGCTTGACCAGCATTCCCTGGTTGACCTCAGCGATCATTTGGGTAAAATCGTCCACCTGACTGTCAGCCCTGGTATCAACCAGCGCTTTCAAAACATAGCCGAATAAATAATCGCCGAGTAAAATGCTGAACTGCAACTCCCGGTCATGCTGCTGCCCTTCCTCATCATCCTTAACCAAGGCATGGATACGGTGAGCCAAATAGCAGTTGCGGAAGATATTGGACATAGCTATGGACAGCTGTCGATTATGGCCGGTATATTTATATATGCTCATAACCACAGGCGGAAGAATAACCCAGGTAAAATCATTCTTCAACCTATTGACATAATTATCAATATTATCCCACCAGGGTAAATGGCTATGCTTGAAGGCCTGTTCCAGATCAGCCAGTTCAGCTTTCAATTCCCTGGTAAAAATGAGATTCATCGGCAAAGTTGCCCCCCCCAACTAATCTTAAGCCTATACTATCATTCTACAGAATAATGGCGTTTCCTGCTCATGGAAACTTTTTTCATTATCCTTCGATTGTCAGACGGCTATGAAAAAGGCATCATTCTCTGGTAAATATAGAAGTGCGGGTATTATAAAGTGCGTTTATTAAACATCAGGTGCGATAATAAATTCCACAGCATTTAAATTATAGTCACAATTGGGCAGTCAAGACAAGCAATATTATCTTCTGCAGCATAAAGCAAGGCCTTACTTGCATTTTCCAGCAAATAAGGCCCACTAATCAACACTATATTGCATTTTAAAGTGTCTTCGGTCTACTAAAATAGTATCCCTCCTAAATATTGGCCACCAGGCGCTCCTCCTGGTCTTGCATGATCCCCCTCTTTATTTCGGATGCACTTACATAATCGGCGCCGAACATAAGCTCCAGATACTTGCAGGCATCCCAGGGATCTACTTTTTCGCCGCAGGTAAACACATCAACCGCGGCATATCCCAATTCCGGCCAGGTATGAATTGCCAGGTGAGATTCTGATATCACAACTACTCCGCTTACTCCTTGAGGGCTAAACTTGTGAAACACAAACTCCCTAATCTCTGCTCCAGCCTCCAAAGCGGCATTGACCATGATATCCTCAACTTTTTCGATATCATTCAATACCTCAAATCGACAGCCATATAATTCGGCTAACACATGTCGCCCTAAAGACTGCAATAAATGCGCCTCCCTTCAAATTTTGGATATAATCCCAAACCTCCCTTCCTCAAAAGATACATGTAGAATTTTAGCATATTTCTGTTACATGTCAATGATTTAAACACCCTCCCGATTAGAAATAATCATACCGCCTAAATCGTATTATTACGATGTAAAACCTTGCCGCTTAAACTATAATATATACTTATGCAGGAAAGATTATCATGGTAGTAGAAATTAATATTTTATCTGTGGTCAGGAGGATTTTCCATTTATGAATAAATTGCGGCGCATAATGCCATTACTTTTAATCAATTTGGTAATATTTTGCCTTATTCCCCCTTTTCCGGCTCTGGGTCAAAGCGACGGCCAGGATGGGAAAAAGGTTATAATTCTTATTTCCGATTACATAGGTACCGGCGACCTGGTCAATGCCCATGCCCCCAACCTGGATGCCCTGCTGGCCAAAAGCGGGGCCGGATTAATGAATATCCGCGCCAAAAACAGGTATGCCTCCAGTTCCTACATGTCTCTGGCGACAGGTACACGGGTAGGTACTATTGAAAAAGCCGGATTGTCTTATAACAGCAGGGAGGAAGTTGATTTTGTACCCGGCCGGTTGGATAATTCACCGGCTTCATCCTGGAATGCCGCTCACCTTTTTTCTCTGTTTACGGCGGCCGATCCGCCTGAGGAAGGGGTGGTAAATCTCTTTATTGAACCTACCATAAAGTACGCCGACAGTTATAATCCTTCTTATCAGGTGGGCAATATAGGTTTGGAAGCCCGGGAATTAGGTTATCGCATAGCGGTACTGGGGAACTCCGATAGCCATCGGCTGGTCAACCGCAATTCGGTCATACTGGCTATGGATGAAAAAGGTATCGTTCCCCAGGGCAATGTCAGCCAGGAACTGCTGGAAGTTGATCCGGCCAGCCCCGGTGGGCTGCGGAGCAGCCATGACCAGATAATAGATAATATGCAGGACCTGTTGACAGTCTCCGATATACTCATCATGGACCTGGGAGACACCACCAGAGTGGAAATGAATCGGGAAAACACCTCCGACTATATAGTGGCGGAGCAGCGCAAAAAAGCGGTGGAAAGAAACGACCTTCTGCTGGGCAGGATTATCAGCAGTATAAATATGGAAAAGACCATGCTGATCATGCTTTCCCCTAATCCCAACACGGAGATGCTGACTGCGGGCAATTTTGGTCTTACCCCAGCCATCATATACTCACCGGAGTCAAAGCCGGGGGTGCTTACCTCCAATACTACCCGCCGTCCGGGCCTGGTCAGCAACGTCGACCTCAAGCCTACGATTTTTTCCTATCTGGAGCATAATTACCCTGTTCACGGCATAAATACTATCAAATCAGATAACAGCCTGCAGAAACTTGATCAACAGGCCAACCTGTTCACCCAATTACGAGTGAGCCGTAATCCGCTGCATTATCTATTCATGTTTTTTGCGGTGCTGGGAATCGCAGTCGGAGCCCTGGCCTTTATTGCCGGACGCCAAGAATTCTTCCGCCCGGTAAACTATACGGTATATTGTGCTTTAAGTATGCCCCTGGTGTTCTTATTCATCAGCTTCAGCCAGTATTTTTCCCTGGGCTGGGTTATGCTGCTCAGTTGTGCTTCAGCTATGTTGCTGGCAGCTCTGGTCCATTTCTTATTTAAGGATCCCTTTGATGCTTTGCTGTTCCTTACTTTGACTACCGCCATACTAGTGGCATTCGATACATTTACCGGCTCCCGCTTGATGCTGGTATCGCCCCTTGGTTCCGACGCCATTGCCGGGGGACGTTTTTACGGGATTGGAAATGATTATATGGGAATATTGTTGGCCTGTACCATAATATCCTCTTTACTGCTGCTGGATAAGCTGAAGCATTTGCCCCTTAAGCCATCCCACCAGGCACTAGCGGGACTATTGCCATTAATCGTCGTCAGTGTCGCCATCGGCCACCCCCATTTCGGTACTAATATGGGGGGATTTATAACGGCAGTGGTATGCATAGGTTTTTTCTATATTATTGTCCGCGATCATAAAATTTCGCCCTTAAAAGTATTGTTAATCCTTATTCTGGCCATATTGGCCGTATTTGGCGTAGCTCAGCTGGACGCCATGCTCAATCCGTCTCCATCCCATGCCGGCAAGGCCATAAGCAGCTTCCATTCCGGGGGCGGTCTGGCCGTTCTGCTGGCCATGATAAAAATTAAGCTGGGTATACTGGGAAGCACAGTTTATCACTCCACCTGGAGCCTGGTTCTGCTATTGCTCATTGCCACCCTGATCATATTAAAACGCAGGTTCCCCAACCTCTGGTTCCAACTGGCCGTACACGACAAAGTCATGAGTCATGCCGCCAAATTACTGCTTATTGCTGCCGTTACCGTTTTCTTGGTAAATGATACTGGTGTTATCGCGGCCACAATTATAGTATTATATCTGCTGAATAGTCTCTGGCTCACCTTGAGCCGGAGCAATTATCAGGAACGGGGGTAGAAAACCATGGGTAAAAAGCTGCTGGCAATCCTGGGGCTATTATTCCTGCTCCTGGCCTGTCCCGATCCTATCTTAGCCCAAACTGACGAAGAGAAGGTACATCAGCGCGTCATTATCTACATGATTGATAAGCTGAACTTAAGCGATATTGATCCGGATATTACCCCCCAGCTCTGGTCCATGCAGAATGAAGGCGGGTTGGGACTTTTGAATACTCTAAGCGCCGGGGAGAGAACCAGCAAAAATGTTCCCTGCACCATATCAGCCGGGAAACTGGCCGTGGGCAGCTCTGATGCCGACCTTAATTTTAAAGCCACCGAGATAGTAAATTTCGAAAAGGCTGGAGATATTTTTTTTCGTAATACCGGTTTTTTACCTGCCGATCATAATGTGGTGGTAAGCAGTATTGAAGTAATCAAAAAGAACAACGAAAAACGGGAGTTGGGGCAGCCCGGAAAACTGGGCGATGAGTTGCATGCTATGGGACTTAAAACCGCAGTGATCGGAAATGCCGACTTACCCGGAGATTTCTCCCGCAGCGGGGCTTTAATACTTATGGATTCCAACGGTATAGTGGATAATGGGTTGGTAGGCCGAGAAATGATCAGGAAATCTCAAAATTTTCCTCAATCCAGCGATTACAACAAAATCCTGGAGGCTTTCCGTCAATTCCAAGCCTATGATGTGATTTTAATCCAGTTTGGAGATCTGGCCCGATTGGATCGTGTAGGCAATATGTACTCCAGTCAGCAGCTGCAGGTGGAAAGAAAGAACCGGCTCATTCAAATTGATGCCTGCATCGGTAAATTACAGCCGGAGCTTGACCACCGCGGGGATGCCGTATACGTTATAAGCCCGACTCCGTCACATGACGCCGCACTGCAGGGTGAGTTCCTGACCCCGTTTATTATAGACCAGTCCGGGGTAAAAGGAGTTTTGACCAGTTACTCTACCCGCCGCGAAGGCATAGTTTCCAGCATCAGTCTGAAAAACTCAATTCTGCATTACTTTAACCCTGCTATCCTGGACACCATTTATGCCAGTCCGGCTAATAGTATCATTGACAAGCTTAAATATATAAACCAGCGGGTAGCGTTTGAATATCTTAACCAGGCCTGGCTGGTTACAACTCACGCTGCTTTGATATTCCTCCTGCTGTTTCTGGTTCTGGCCGCACGCTTAAAACATATCTATCCCAAAACCGCTGAATTTCTGCTTTTATACGCAGCGGCCATACCTCTAAGCCTGTTGCTTATGGGTAATTTTGATGTGTTCGACCGCTGGCTATTCCTGCTTATTTCACTGGGGTTAAGCCTGGTTCTGAGCCTTTTTGGCCTTTTGGCCTCCCGGGTGATTAAAACCAGTCCCCTGAGCCTACTGCTGTTTTTGACCATAAGTACCATTGCCCTGGATTTAGTCTTTGATTTGGGCATGCTTAAACACTCAATACTCAGTTACCGTATTATGAGCGGCTTACGCTACTATGGCTTAGGCAACGAATACATGGGTGTCTTAATCGGGTCTACCATAGCTTTATCTGCCTTGGTGCTGCAGAAGACCTATTCCCAGCACAGGCTGTTTATGGTAGCCTTATTATTCAGCCTGGTTGTTTTCCTGATTTCTTATCCCCTCTTCGGCATCAACGTAGGAGGAGGCATAACCGCCTGCATAGGTCTGGGATATACCTATATGCGTTACTCCCAGCATAAAATCAATCTTACCAAAGTATTGTGGCTGGTTGTCGGCACTATGGTTTTGCTAGCAGTTATGGCCGCAATAGATTTGCAACAGCCACTGCAGATACAATCCCATCTGGGTCGAAATGTGAATCTGATCAGAGACGGAGGCTTTGATGGAGGCTTCAGTGAAATCCTGAAGATAATCAGCCGGAAAGCCAAAATGGAATTGCGGCTCATCAATTATAGTATCTTGGGTTGGGTTTTACTGGCATTGGTACTGCTTTTCTCTTATTTTGTGTTCCGTCCGGCCAGCATCATAAAACGGGTTAAAGAACAGCTGCCGGTTATATACAGCAGCCTGCAGGGAATAATAGTGACAATCATTATAGCCATCCTCTTTAATGATTCCGGCATAACAGCTGCCGCGGTATTATCCCTCTATTTCATTCTCCTGTATCTTAAATACTTGCCCCGATGAATACCTACTCCAGTCCGTTCAGGATGTTCTTGATCCCGTGTATGAACTCTTTCTGGTTGCCTTCACCCAATAAATCATATAAATGAACATTAAATTCCTTACCCAGGTTTACCAGGTCACCGGCTATGGCCTCGCCTTTTTCGGTAATAAAAACCCTTATGGCCCGGCGGTCTTCCGGGTCAAGCTGACGCTCCACCAGCTTGTCTTTTTCCAGTTTATCCACCAAAACCGTCATAGAGGAACTATCAATCAAGGTACGATGACCAATCTCTTTTAAAGTTATGCCGTTTTCATCATAAAGACAAGTAAGAACAAACATCTGGGGTATGCTTACGCCATAAGGTTCCAACTGAGCGCTCAAGTGTTTGTCGATTTTTTTCATTGCCGCCCGCATGCTAAAACACAAAAAGGTATAAAAGTCAGTCATCCTCTGTACTCCTTTGCACTAGCTCTGATTGAGCTATGAATATTCTGTTGTAGTATTATACCATATTATAATTTATAAACTGAAGTTAGTAACTTAAATTAAAAATACCGGGCCCACCTTGACATTCAAGTCTTGCATATGGTATTTTAGAATGCAACGCATGGAAATACCATAATACAATGATGAGGATTAGTAGCTTGATTGGATAGTTGCAGAGAGCCGGGGAAGCTGAAAACCGGTACTGAAGATTGAGTGAATGGACCTTTAAGTAGCAGGCTGAAATGGGTTGACCAGATTAGGCTGAGCCGGCCATCCCCCGTTACCGGGAAAAGCGCAACCAGCGCCTGTCGAGCGGACCGTAAGGTCAATAAGGGTGGCACCGCGGAAGCCCCGTCCCTTTAGCGACAGGGGCTTTTTTTATTTTGCGGCTATGGGAGCGGAAGGGCAGCCGTAATATTCCGTAAAAGCCCGGTCTATCGGTTGCGGTATGGCCGGATGTTGATAATCAGCGATGGCATGGCGCAGGGATACGGGCAAATTCGCCATCCCTCGCCTTTATCTCTTTTACCACCTGTTACCGCTGCCCCTCCGCCGGAGGATCGTGGTTTTACATGAATTACAAACATTGGAAAGGATGAGTGTTATGCCTGAGGGCAAGAAGAGGATTTTGACCGGGGACCGGCCTACCGGAAGCCTGCACCTGGGTCATTATGTGGGCAGCCTGGCCAACCGGGTCAAACTGCAGGAGGAATATGAGAGCTATATTATTATTGCCGATGTCCAGGCTCTTACCACCCATTGGGAAAAAGACGAGAACCTGAAACGGGATGTATTTCAGATTACCGGCGATTACCTGGCCGTAGGAATTGATCCTGAATTGTCAACCATTTTTATTCAGAGCATGATTCCGGAGATACACGAATTAACCATGTATTATTCCATGTTCACATCGGTAAACGTTCTGCGTCATAATCCTACGGTAAAGACGGAAGCCGCCCAGCATGGGTTCAGCGATATGACTTACGGCTTTTTGGGATATCCGGTAAGCCAGGCGGCCGATATCAGTATATTCAAGGCTCACCTGGTGCCAGTTGGGGAAGACCAGATTCCCCATATTGAACTGGCCCGCAAAATAGTACGCCGTTTCAACGACCTCTACAAACCGGTGCTGGTGGAGCCGGAGGTACTGGTGGGGGATGTGCCGCGGCTGATAGGACTGGATGGTAAGGCCAAGATGAGCAAAAGTTTAAATAATGCCATCTTTTTAGCCGATACTGCCGATGAGGTATGGCAAAAAATCCGTAACGCCGTAACCGACCCGGCGCGGATTCATAAAACTGACCTGGGACACCCCGAAGTCTGCACGGTTTATGAATACCATCGGGTATTTAATCCCGAAGAAGCCGGGGAAATTGAATCCGATTGCCGCCAGGGCCATATAGGCTGCGTAAACTGCAAAAAGAAATTGAGCGTCCAAATCAACCGCTTGCTGGAACCTATGCGGGAGAGAAGGGAAAAATACGATCATCAAGCTATTCGGGAAATATTGCTGGAAGGAACCAAAAAAGCCCACCGCGTCGCCCTGGATACGATGGCGGAAGTACGGGAAGCCATGGGCATCAATTACCTTGGCTAAAATAATTTACCCCCGGCCCGGGCCGGGGGTAGTGCCTTATTTATCTTTATATTTATCCGGCAGCCAGCTGTTGACCAGTTCCGGGTTCTGTTCCACCCATTTCCGGGCCGCCTCTTCACTGTTTCCCATATCCTCAGCCAGCCCCATGGCTGAAGCCAGGTCCTCCGGGCTCCAGGCAAAGTTATCAAACAGGGTATAAGCATCAGGCATATCTTCCTTCAGGCCTTTTCTCACTATGGTATTAATGGTTTCGGCTTCACCGTAATCCTTCTTGGGGTCATCCAGATATTTGAGATCCCAGCGGGCAAACTTCCAGTGCGGAGTCCAGCCGGTTACAACTACCCATTTATTATTCTCAATCGCCTGTTTCAGTGAAGCGATCATGGTACCTTCACTGCCTTCGACCAGTTCATAATCCAGGTTATAGTCTTTCAGCGCCGCTTCAGTAGCCTTCATAATACCGGCGCCGGAATCAATGCCGATTATTTTGCCATCAAATTTATCCTTTACCGCATTCATATCGGCAATGGAATCAACAGCAACATAATCCGGTACTACCAGACCGATTTTAGCCCCTTCCATACTCGGTCCCAAGTCCTCCACCTGGTCTTTCACCTGTTTCATGTATTCACCATGAGTTAAAGGCAGCCAGGCCGTAAAAATTGCATCCGCCTTTTTATTAGCCAGTCCCTCATACATGGCTGCAGCCGTAACATCCATAATTTCCACTTCATAGCCCATCTTATCTTCCAGAATAACCTTCATGACATGGGTCTCGGCGCTGGCACAGGCCCACTGCACGTAAAGAAGCTTTACCTGCCTGTTGTCCTCCTTACCGGTCTGCTTCCCGTCGCCGCCGCCGCAACCGGCGACACTCACTGCGGCAAAAGCCGTCAGTACTGCCAAAGTGATAATAAATACAGTTCTTCTTTTCATTTTACCTTCTCCTTCCCCCTTGTTTTACCCCAAGGTTTTGGGTTATACGGTCAAGTATTATCGCCAGAATAACTATGGCTACGCCTGCTTCAAATCCCATTCCCATTTTAAGCTGCTGAATGGCTGTCCATACCACCCCCCCCAGTCCTTTAGCGCCGATCATGGCGGCTACCACCACCATTGACAGTGAAAGCATGATGCATTGGTTGATCCCCGCCAATATATTGGCTCGCGCCAGAGGTAATTCTATCTTGAGCAACATCTGCCAAAAAGTTGAGCCAAAGGATTTCCCCAATTCCTCCAGTTCTTCCGGAACCTGTTTTAAACCTAAATCGGTAAGTCTTATGACCGGAGGCATGGCGAAAACAATAGTGGTCAGGACGGCCGGGACTACTCCCAGGCCAAAGAAGGGAATGGCGGGCAGGAGGTATACAAAAGCGGGCAGGGTCTGCATAAAATCAAGTATGGGAGCAATAATCCGGTGGGCGCTTTTATTTTTGGCCGCCAGTATCCCCAGCGGAATTCCTATCAATATACACAGAGCTACCGCACCGATTACCAGAGCCAGGGTTTCCATTGATACTTTCCATAGACCGATATTGTATATAAACATCAGGCCCAATAAAGTAAACAGCGCTACTTTTTTACTGACTAACCACCAGGCCAGCAGAATGAAAACAATTATCAGCAATTCCGGAGGCAGGCTTATTAAAAAACCCTGCAGCCCTTTGATCAATTCTTCCATTCCGTTGGCAAATGCCTGGGTCGACTCCCCCCATTCCGCCTGCAGGTAATCAATAGAGCGATCCGTCCACTCCGCCAGCGGTATACGCGGAATGTTGTCCATAAGGCTACTGTTCACTGATTTCCCTCCTTTCCCCGGCCAGACCGGCTATCACCGATCCCCTTACCAGTACCCCTTTCAGGCTGTCGTCTTCATCAACTACCGCTACCGGCACTTTGGTGTGGGCCAGTACTTCCAGCAGCTCACATAATGGAGTGTCAGGCAAAGCTGCGGGACCATCCTTTTTTATAATCGTGTCCAATTGTCTGATTCCCTGACCCGCAATCCGGGAAGCATCATCCGCATTGACATAACCCAGCAGTTTGCCCCCGCGGTCGGTAACAAACAAAGAGGACATTCCGAATCTTTCCATAATGTGTAAAGCGGTCATGGGGCCGTCTTTAGGGTGAACCACATTGCGGGCCCTCACCATTACCGATGCTGCGGTTAAAGCTTTGGAGTAATTGACGTTTTCCACAAAACGGGCTACATATTCGGTGGCGGGAGATAATAATATATCCTCCGGCTGCCCCATCTGGACAATTGCACCATCCTTCATCAGGGCGATCCGGTCTCCAATCTTCAGAGCTTCATCCAAATCATGGGTAATAAAGACAATGGTTTTCTGCAGTCTTTTTTGGATATCCAGCAATTCATCCTGCATTTCCTGTCTGATCAAAGGATCTAGAGCACTGAAAGGCTCGTCCAGCAATAAAATATCCGGGTCGGTAGCCAGGGCCCGAGCTATCCCCACTCTTTGCTGCATACCGCCGCTGAGACCGGCCGGATAGGAGTCTTCCCAGCCTTTAAGCCCTACCATGGCAATGGCTTGCAGCGACTTTTGCCTGCGCTCAGCCCGTGCCAGTCCCTGTATCTCCAGGCCATAATCCACATTTCCGAGGACGGTGCGGTGGGGCAAAAGGGCAAAACGTTGAAATACCATACTCATTTTTTGGCGGCGCAGCTTTTCCAGCGAGTGCGCCGGCATCCCCGTGAGCTCTTGACCCTCAATAAAGATTTTGCCGGCGGTAGCACTGATTAAACCATTGAGGCAGCGTAGTAAAGTCGACTTGCCGCTCCCCGAAAGGCCCATGATTACGAAGCTTTCACCCGGCTCAATGTGAAAGCTGACATCTCTGACTCCTACCACCTGGCGGGTTTTCTTTTTGATCGTGTTATTATCCTGACCCTGGTTCAGAAGTTTAAGGGCCTTGTTGGTATCTGAGCCATAAATCTTGGTTAAATGTTCTACTTTAATTATTTCCATAAGCAATTCCCTCCTTCATTGATCGGCGGGCAGCAGGCAGACAATAGACTAGCAGGGCTATACGCTGAAGCAAAGCCTCCCAGCCATCGCAGGATAAATATTAGTGCAGTAAATTGAACAGCAGATTTCCCATCGTATTTTTTAGATAGGGCAAAAGATATCTGATGCTGATAAAATTAACATCAGCCTTGGCAGCATTATATGACATATTAAAAATGAGAGGATTTATGATAGTAGGGATCGCCTTCGGAAATGGAAAAAATTTAAAGAAGGCCAATAGATCCTCATTCTCCCCTTTCTGTTGCTGGCGAGGTTAGCTGCCGGATTCGGGTCCAGGGCGACCCTACCAGTTTAATCTGGATTCACCCCAATAAAAGTGGTTCCCCCGCTCCTGGTAATACCAGGATTAAGCCTGAGAATGGCAATTGCCGTTCCATAGGAGTATATAATTGTTTATTTATTAAGTATAACCTTAGTGAGTTGCTTTTCTCAAACCGCGAAAAAAAGTCTATTTTGTTCTGATATATCCTTAGAAGCAGTAAGGCTCATATTAATGACATTATCCTTGATATAACCTGTTTTCCTGTCATTTTTGTAATCAGTTGCCGGTGAAGAAGCGGGTTATTCTTTCCCCTAAATCAAACAGGTCCAGGGCCAAAAATAGTATTATAGCCATAACCAGCATGCCCAGGAGGTTGTATTTTAATCTTTGCTGTTCGATTCTCCGGCGCTCGGTCTCACTTTGTCCCCAGTCCCTTTTCCTGCGGGAATAATACTTGTAATCCATACCTCTGCCTCCTTGATCCTTTAAGCCTTTCCTGTATATTATAAAGCTATAAATGTTGTTTTCGCTTCCCAGGGTGAATAATCTGGGGATGAGAACTGTCTTTTTTGCTGCTGATAAGGTAGAATTTAATATTAGTAGTGCAATAAGGAGAGGATAAACATGCAGGATATCCCGGAATTTCAGCTCAAGTTCATGGGCCAGGAAGAGCATTTGCTGCTGCCTAATGTCACCTCCATCAAAGTAGTCCAGCACCTGTATGACGTTTTGTTTCAATACGCGATAACTCCGGAGGAAGAAAAAAAGCTGCAATCCTTTATAGGATTGATGGAAACCCATATAAAAAGTAAATCCCGAGCGCCGTTTTCCATGCCCGTATCCCAGCTGGCTTTTCTGGACGAAGGTCTGCAGGAGTTGAAATTACTTAATTGGATGCAGCTCAAGGCATCGGTATTTGAAATAATTACTGCCGGCAATGATGATGAAGAACTGGAAAAAATCCTGGAATGGTTGGAGTCCCTATTTACCTTTAACCGCCAGGGGCGAAGCAGCCTTATTTATGTCTATCCCCAGGGGTTAACTGCATATTGATCACTCTGAGGTGGTTAATATAATAATAAAAAAGGAGGCAATCAGGATGAGGGATTTAAAAGGTTCCAAAACTGAAGAAAACCTATGGACAGCGTTCTCAGGTGAATCTCAGGCGCGTAACAAGTATACTTTCTTTGCCAGTCAGGCAGATAAGGAAGGATTCAAGCAAATTGCCGCCATATTTACCGAGACCGCCGATAATGAGAAAGAACATGCCAAACGGCTCTTTAAGTTAGCGCTGGGAGGTTCTGTCCCCCCCACCGTGGAAAACCTGCTCAGTGCCGCCCAAGGTGAAAATGAAGAACACTCCAGCATGTATCCCGAATTTGAGAAAATCGCCCGGGAAGAGGGTTTCAATGAAATCGCCGACATATTCAGGGAAATTGCCGAAGTGGAAGAAGAGCATGAAAAGCGCTACCTGAAACTGCTGCAGAATGTCAAGGATGGCACCGTCTTCAAAAAGGATAAGCCGGTCAAATGGAAGTGCCGCAACTGCGGTTATGTCCATGAAGGTACGGAACCCCCGGAGCGCTGCCCGGCCTGTGATCATCCCCAGAGCTATTACGAAGTACTGGCCGAGAATTACTAGAGTCCAAAAAGCGTCTACCCCATCAGGTAGACGCTTTTCATTAACAGGTCATGGCTACATGCCGCAACCAGGAATGAAAATAGTACTACGGTTTCGCTATTTTTTTGACGCGGAATTCAGGGAATTTATAAGGAAGAACGCGGAAGAAAACTTTAATAAATTCCGCGTATTTCCCCAAAAGCTCCGGGATTTCCGCGTCTTTTTTATAATGAATCTGCGTTTATTTTCTAATTTATCTGCTAATAAGCCAGCAAGGCCTCCCGCAATATCTTGGCCCCCAGTATGGAAGTATTATCTCCCTTTTCATACGGCGGAGAAATCTCAACCAGGTCGAAGCCTACCACCTTAAGCCCAGCCAAGCGATGCAAGGCCTGGAACAACTCCCGGCTTGATATGCCGCCAGCCTCCGGGGTTCCGGTACCCGGTGCAAAAGCCGGGTCCAGAATATCAATATCCAGGCTTAGATAAACCGGGCGGCCGCCTATCCCGCCCATCACTTCATCCACCTCGTTCAGTAAGCTGTCCCGGTAGAGATTGGTCCTGGATGCGGCGAACTTGAGCTCATCCCGGGTAGCGGAGCGGATGCCCAGCTGATAAAGGCTTCGGTCCCCGATCTCCTCTACCACATGACGCATAACCGTAGCATGAGACAAAGTCTCACCCAGATAATCGGTCCGCAGGTCGGCATGGGCATCCAGCTGTATCACTGCCAGATCAGGATATTGCCGGTGGTAAGCTCTTATCAAGGGCAGCGATACCAGATGCTCCCCGCCGATAGCGAACACCTTCTTATTACCCTTGACCAGCCCCCGGCTTACCTCCTCAATCCTTCGCAGGCTTTCACCCACATTGCCGCAAGGTATGATTATATCCCCGGCATCGTAAAAGTATATCTCTTCCAGAGATTTATCCTGGTAGATACTGTACTCTTCCACACTTTCCGATACTTCCCGCACCCGGTAAGGGGCCAGTCGGGTGCCGGGGCGAAAACTGGTGGTAGCGTCCATAGGGATGCCTACGATAACTTTGGAGCAATGCTCATAGTCTCTGCTACTGGCCATAAAATGGGCCTTTTCCTCTAACAGTTCTCTAAAATCCCCAGCCATGATTTATTTATCTCCTATGAGGTTTTGGACAAAGGCCGGCAGCTTAAAGGCGGCCCGGTGAATTTCCGGGGTATAGTATTTATATTCCAAATTGGCAGTGCCGACCGGTACTTCCGGATCGTAGCGTTTAGATCCCACTGTAAAGCTCCACAGGCCGCTGGGGTAAGTAGGGATAGCAGCTAAATACAGCTTAACCATAGGAAAGGATTGCTTGATTCCCCCATAGGCCATTTTAATAACATCTTCATTAAAAAAGGGGGATTCACTCTGCACCACTAACATGCCGTCATCTTTCAAGGCCTGGGCCACCCAGGCATAAAAAGCGGGAGAGAACAGCTCCTGGGCCGGCCCTACGGGCTCGGTTGAGTCTACTATGACTACATCAAAGGCAGCGGTATGATCCTTGATGAACTGAATCCCGTCAGCAATGACCAACTGAGCTTTGGCAGCATCGAAAGAACAGGAATGAGCAGGGAAAAAATCCCGCGACGCTTGAATTACTCGTTCATCTATTTCCGCCAGAATACCACACTCAACCGCCGGGTGGCGTACCACCTCTCTTAAGGCGCCGCCGTCCCCTCCTCCGATAATCAGGACTTTCCTGGGTTGGGGGTGAGCATTAAGGGCAATCATGGTTATCATCTCATGATAAACAAATTCGTCCTTCTCAGTGGTCTGCACCATGCCGTCCAGCAGCAGCATGCGGCCGAATTGTTCCGTATTTACAACCGAAAGCTGCTGAAAAGGAGTCTGTTCAACTCGTAAAGTTTCGGTAGCCTTGCAGCTAAATCCTAAAGCAGGGGTTTGATACTCAGTCACCCATAGTTCCAATCCTATTTTCCTCCTTGTCCACCGGCAGATTAATACCACAAAGGTACGGCAGCAAAGGCGCAACCTATTCTTTTGACCGTATGCTCGGTTGCCGCCACTTTAATATCTTCCAATTCCAGGTTCCTGATCTGAAATGCCTCTTGCACCATTTTCCTTACCTGGGCCTCAGCTTGGTCGGCTCCGCACAGGCCTTCATACTCCATAATAACGCCAAAACTATTCCGCTTGATACCAACTGCTACGGCAGCCGAGATAACTTCTCCGGGAACCGTGCTTATAATAGTGCCGTAAGCGATGGGCAGGAGAGACCCGGGGGGTATGACCAGACCAGGTTCATATTCACAACCCGGGGGTAAGATGCTGCTGACTTTAAGAAGATTGGTATTTCCCACCCGGGCGTTCAATAGAGCCCCGTCAAACGCCGTAAGTTCGGTTTCTCCTTCAGCCGAAGCAGCCGTAAGAAAATACTTTTTAGGTAACGGTAACAAAGGATATACACCTCCGGAGATTATTTTCGCAGACAACAGATACATTATATACAAATGATCAGTAAAATAAAACATATTTCCAGCCTGGTTGCCGGAATAATCTTTACTATTGAAAACAAACTATAAACGTATAAAAAATGTTGAAGAAAGGATGATAGCGGGATAAGTGGAGGTAGGGGTAAGAAGGGTTGCGGCAAAATCTACGGGGTATAATTTCACAACCCTTTCCGGCATGATATCAGATTTTCCCGGGTTCCTCCACTTTTTTCACATATTCCAGAAAATTATTGACTGATTTCCGGCGGGATTTTTGCCGGGGATAAATAACATAGAAATTTCTTTTTACCAGGGGGTTACTGATTTTTATACTGCGAATTTTGCGATAAGAATCGGGTTTTTTAACGGCCCAGCGCGAAACTATGGACACTCCCATGCCGGCTTCAATACTGGCCAAAACTGCCTCGGTACTGCCGGCTTCAATATAGACATTCAGATCTTCCCTTTTAATGCCGTGAGCAGTCAGAAGATCTTCTACCGCTTTGCGGGTGCCTGACCCTTTTTCCCGGAATATCCAGCGCTCATTGACCAGACTCTCCAGAGCAACTTCAGATTGACGGGCTAATTTGTGGTTTTCAGGCAATACTGCCACCAGCTCGTCTTCCAGCCATTCAAAGCCTTCTATCTTACGGTTATTTATCCATCCGCCTACGATACCCACATCCAGTTCCCGCTCCGCCAGTCGCGCGAAAATTTTTTCAGTGTCGGCTATATCTATGCTGATGCTTACATTGGGGTATTTTTCCTTAAATCTTTTTATCAGCTGCGGTAAAATATATTCTCCGGGTATGTTGCTGGCTCCCAGGCATAAACTTCCCTTGCGGCTTTCGGAGACTTCTTCCATCGCCTTGTTGGTTTTATCCATGGCCTTGATAATATCCCGGGCGCAATAATACAGGGTCTCTCCCGCCTCCGTAGTCTTAAGCCGCCGCCCGGAGCGCTCCAGCAGCAATACGCCATAGGCATCTTCCAGCGCCTGGATCTGCTTGGTAACCGCTGGCTGGGAAAGTCCGAACTCTTCGGCGGTTTTGGACAGGTTTTGGGTTTCTACCACCTTAACATAGGTCTTAAAAAGATTTAAGTTCATTTTAAGTGCCACCCCTCTTATTTTTACCTGAGGAAACCTTCCAGTATAGTGTCAATAGCCTCCTTTTCCGTCAGTCCCAGTGACATTAATTTGATCAATTGTTCACCGGCTATTTTGCCGATGGCAGCTTCATGGGTGAGAACCGCGTCGGCATCTTCGGCGATAAGTTCGGGGATTGACTGGATTTTAGCCCGGTCCATTATAATGGCATCGCATTCGACATGACCCACGCATTCATTTCTGCCCGCCATAGCGGCTTTGAAAATCTGCGAGGAATCATCACGCCCTACCGACCGGGATATAACCTGTCCACTGGCTCCCCGGCCTTCTATATTTAACCTGATATCTGATTCCGCTTTTTGGATTCCATGGGTCATAAGCCTTTCAATGATTTTCAGATTAGCCTTGTCCCCTATATGTGCGATGGTAGTGCGAATGGTATCATCTACCCCCTTGATCTGCACCATTTCCATTTCCGCCATGGCGCCGGTCTCCAGAATAACATTGGTGGTGGGATTCAAAATCCTTTTGCCTCCCCCGCTGCCTTCACCATAGTGTTTTTCCACGTACTTCAGGCGGGCGCCCTTTTTGACGATGATTTCGTGTATACCATCATGACTGGAATCGTTATGGCTGTCATTATGAATGCCGCAGCCTGCGATAATAGTTATATCAGCACCTTCACCGACGATAAAAGTATTATAGACCTTGTCGTGAAAACCGGCCTGGGTTACTATTACCGGTACATGCACCGTTTCATTGCGGGTACCCGGCTTTATTTCCACCAATAAACCATTATTGGCGGAATTGGGCCCGACGAAGATATTGGCGGAAGACTGACGTACCACTGGTTTACCATCTTTTCTGATGTTTATAGCTCCAGAGGGAATGGCTTTAATATCACTTATAGTATTTAATAACTGCATATCTATTGCTTTAAAGTTCATAGCACACTTCACTCCTGCACTGGTCTTTCATTTTACACTGAATATCATCTTTGATTAAGGGCCATATTTCCTGGGCCGGCCCCTGTAATTTTATGACTCCCTCCTCCAGCACGATGATCTCGTCACAAATAGGCAATACATTCTCATGATGGGTAATAATAATAGCTGTCGAGCGTGGATTATTTTGATATTTTTGGACAATCAGGCCGATAAGCCGTTGAACCGTCCATAAATCAACCCCGGCTTCAGGTTCATCAAACATACTGATGACCCCTTCCCGGGTCAGAACCTGGGCAATTTCTATCCGCTTCATCTCGCCTCCGCTCAGCCCCGGCCCCAGATCGCGCTCCAGATAATCCTCGGGGCAAAGGCCCACATCACGCATTTTCAGTCTTAACTCCAACCCATCAATTCCAGGTCGGGCGATTTTTATTAAATCAGAAACATTTAAACCCTTAAACCGGGGAGGCTGTTGAAAAGCATAAGCAATACCCCGCCGGGCACGCTCAGTAACACTCAGACCGCTTATATCTTCTTCGTCCAGATAAATCTGCCCGCTGCTCTGCTGATAGATTCCCATTATGATTTTAGCCAGAGTAGTTTTGCCCCCGCCGTTAGGACCCGTTATCGCATAGAGTTTGCCGGGTTCAAAATCAATACTGACATCATGTATAATATCCCGGCGCGAACCATTGGCATTATCAACCGTCATGACTAAATTTTTCAATTTAAGCATTTATTGTACCTCCGTTTTTCAGGCTGACAGTTATTCTTGATATTTATTTTAACATAACCAGGAGTTATATACTAATGTCGTTTCGGCAAAAAGAAATAAATTTCATTATTTGTTTTGTCCATCCAGATATTGATAATCATTATCATTATGGACTTAAAAAATTAAACTTTCTTGCGGCATGAAGGACAATAGGCATAAATTTTAAGCTCATGATCAATAATCTGATATCCCCGGTCCTCCAGCTGTTGTTCCAGAGTATTCAGAAAATCATCCTCCATTTCTGTAATCTGACCACATTCCAGACAAATAATATGATGATGCTGATGTATGCCTTCATCTGACAGCTCATAGCGATAACACCCCTCATCAAACCTGGTCTTATAAAGAACTTCAATACTGGCCAGCTTCTCCAAAGTTCGATACACAGTGGCGATGCCGATATTGGGCACCGTTTTGCGGGCTTCGGCCAGCACCTCTTCCGCACTGAGATGCTTTCCCCGGTTATCCATCATAACTTCAAGGATAGCCGAGCGCTGCCCGGTTATACGATAATTGCTGTTTTTTAATTTATCTTTGATTTTATCCATATCTGTCTCCTAAATATGATAATGTTTATCAGATTTAATTTTAGCAGTACCTGTCAAAGAATGCCAGGATAAATCCCGGCATTCTTACAGAACTATTTTCTTAAATCCTTTACTTCAGCATTTTTATTCAAATTCTCCAGATACTCCCCGAAAGCTTTGTCTTTTTTCTGTTGTTCCAAATCAGCTACGACCGAGTTTTTTACTTCTTCGAAGGGATGTACTTTGGTTTCCACTTTGTCGCCCGCTTTGATTAAATGATAGCCATAATCGGTCTTTACCGGTTCCTGGGTAATTTCACCGGGTTGCAGCTTCAAGGCTGCTTCCTTGAAGGTGGCGTCCAAATTGCTTTCCTCATTTATTGTACCCAGGTCCCCGCCCACTTCCTTGCTGGGGCAGGTGGAGGACTGCTGGGCCAGTTCGGCAAAATCGCTTCCCGCTTTTAACTGGGCCAGGATATCAAGGGCTTCCTTTTCCGTTGCCACCAGGATATGCGATACCTGCATCCCAGCCGGTTCGGTATAATAGTCGATATTATCCTGATAATACTTTTGGGCCTCGGCGTCGTCTACCTTGATTTTAGCGGTAACCTTATCCCTGATCTTCCAGTACAGAAGCTGGGTTTTCATTTCCTGGCGAAAATATTTTTCTTCCATGCCGCTGTCTTCAAGAAAGGCTTCAATATCCTGGTCCTTTAAAGCCTCATCCACATCGCTGTCTTTTATCTGGATTTTCTCCTTTTCAGCTTTCTGCTCCAGCAGCTTTTGTAAAATCATTTCTTTGTATGATTGTTCTTCTAATTTGGATATAGTTTCCTTATCTTTGACGGTATCCAGTTTTCCCGTTCCCAAAACCTGTTTTTCATAAGTAAATTTTAACAGCTTCAAGTGCTGGTCAAACTCAGTTTGGGTAATTTTATCACCGTTCACTTCGGCAATAATTTTGGACTGAGCCTGGCTGCCGGACTGGCAACCAGCCGCCAGCAAAGCCAACAGCAGCACTGCCGCCAGGAAATATCGTTTTTTCATTTATTTGCTCCTTCCCTATTACTGGTTGCAATTATAACATAATTCGGCTGCCGCGGCGAAATTGCCAAAAAAGGTCCTATATGAAATGCACCCCAAATGTTGGGTTCAACATTTGGGGTGCATTTCATAAAAGGCTCACTCGTTCTTATAGTTAGTACGAAAATAGACGCAGCTCAAGGAGGTTTATTCAAAAATATTCTTATCAGGGTTTAAAAATCGTATGTAAACTCAGTTAACTGATTATACGATCCCTTGAGCCATCATAGCATCTGCGACTTTGGTAAAACCGGCAATATTGGCCCCGGCTACCAGATTGCCTTCCACTCCATATTCCCTGGCCGCTTCACTGGCCTTGCGGTATATATCGGCCATGATATCCTTTAGTTTAGCGTCAACTTCCTCGAAGCTCCAGGAATACCTCATACTATTCTGGGACATTTCCAGTCCGGAAACTGCTACACCCCCGGCATTGACTGCTTTGGCCGGGCCAAACAGCAACTGGTGGTCTAAAAATACCTCCGCCGCTTCTTCCGTACAGGGCATGTTGGCTGCTTCAGCCACACAGATACAGCCGTTGGCTATAAGTTTACGGGCATCGTCCCGGCAAAGCTCGTTTTGCGTAGCAGTGGGTACGGCAATATCACAGGGAACCTCCCAGGGAGATTTGCCTTCCACCCACTCGAGTCCGAATTTTTCAGCATAAGCCCGGGCCGGACGCCGATAAACGCACCACAAATCCATTAAAAATTCCAGCTTCTCGCCCTTTATTCCTTCAGGGTCGAAAACATAGCCGTTCTCATCACCGATAGTGACCACTTTACCACCAAGCTGGTTGGCCTTTTCGATAAAATAAGTACCGACATTGCCATAGCCGGAAATAGTGATAGTCTTACCTTTAATACTATCTCCCCGGGACTTCAGCATTTCCTCAATAAAATACACGGTCCCATAACCGGTAGCTTCCGGTCGGGCCAAACTTCCGCCCCAACTTCTTCCCTTGCCGGTAAGAACACCTTCAAAATTATTTACTATGCGCTTGTACTGGCCAAAAAGAAAACCTATCTCCCGGCCTCCAACTCCGATATCTCCGGCTGGGACATCGGTATCGGGACCTATATGCCGATACAGTTCGGTCATAAAGCTCTGGCAAAAGCGCATTACTTCGCTGTCCGATTTCCCCCGGGGATCAAAATCGCTGCCCCCCTTGGCACCTCCCATGGGAAGACCGGTAAGCGAGTTTTTGAAAGTCTGTTCAAAGCCAAGGAATTTGATTATGCCGAGGTTAACTGAAGGGTGAAAACGCAACCCACCTTTATAGGGGCCTATGGCGCTGTTAAACTGTACTCTGAATCCCCGGTTGACTTGAACCTCTCCGCTGTCGTCAACCCAGGGAACCCGAAAAATCACCTGTCGCTCCGGCTCCACTATCCTTTCCAGTACCCCGCTGCTTATATACTCAGGGTGCCTGTCAATAACCGGCTGCAAAGACTCCAATACTTCGTGCACAGCCTGGTGGAATTCGGGCTCGCCGGGATTGCGCTTGATTACCCGCCCCATCAGTTCATTCACATAAGACATGTTTACTCCCCCTTTGGAATAATACCTAGTCATTGATTCGACTATTTAAAATTATAAATTTCCGCTTTTCTTCCTGTAAATACTTTTCTCCCGGGTATATTGTATGCATCTGTCCGATCCATAGCGGTAAAATAAAGGACAGTCAGCCCCCCGGTGTAAGGGAAGAGCCTCTGCCCCCTTAAGACTGCTTGTTTTTATTTAAATCCGACCTCAACTGCTTTTTGAATAATCCCCAGCACATCATTAAACATTTGGATAAAAGAACTTTCAGCACTGAAAAATTCTTCTATTTCCTTTATCTGGTTAGCCTCGGCCAACAGCCTGGAGATATCAGAGATGACAGCGGCATCCGCCTCCTGTCCCAGAATCTGAGCCCGATTCATCTCCATCTGCCGGCTGCGTATCCTTACTATCATTTTCTGATACTCAGGATTATTTTCCACTCCAGCCTTGGCCGCCACATACCTTTTATAGACTTCATGACCGGTTATGGCCCGGGCCAATTCGTGAGCCTTATCATAGGGATTAATCAAGTCTGCCATTATTCACACTTCCCCGTATAATAATACACCTGTTTAAACTTAACAACTAATTACAGCCCCGTCAAGCAGCTACTTGACCCTGGCAATCATCTCTATCTCACAGGCGGCATTCAAAGGCAGGGAATTGACTCCCACTGCTGCCCGGGCATGGCGGCCTTTGGCGCCGAATATTTTTTCCAGCAGCTCTGAGGCTCCATTCAGAACATCGGCCTGCCGGTCAAAGTCCTCCCGACACTGAATATAGCCGGTTATTTTTACAATCTGCAGCAGGGATTCCCACTCCCCGATATAAGCTTTAAGCACTGCCAGGCAGTTGATGGCTGCCAGTTCCGCAGCTTTCATTCCCTGCTCCATATTTACTTCCCGGCCTAATCGCCCCGGGCATACTACTTCATCATTCCGACGGGGCAATTGCCCGGAAATGAACAGGAGATCCCCGGCCTGTACCGCCGGAAGGTACGCCGCCAAAGGTTTGGCCACCTCCGGTATCACTATCCCCAGTTCCTGCAATCGGCTTGATACGCTCATCTCCAAACCTCCTCCTAATAACTGATAACTCCTTTAAATACTGCTATGAGAAACAGGGCATAAAATAGTCCCCCAGCCATCAAAATGGGAGCGCTGATATGTTTGTGCATACGCAATTGAACGAACATAAGCGAGGTGGACAGCAAAGCCAGAAGAGCTGAAGCCAGCGCTCCGGCAGTCAACTGCCAGTCAGTTAAAAATATTCCCAGAGCCGGAATCAGTGAACTCTGAAAAACCATGGCCCCGGTTATGTTTCCCAGAGCCAGCGTATCCTTTTCCCGTGATATCCAAATAACGCTGTTAAACTTTTCCGGGAGTTCTGTAGCTATCGGAGTTATTATCAATGCCAATACAAAGGCGGGAACACCATAGGTCATCGCCACTACTTTTACCGATTCCACAAAAAGATTGGCCCCAAAGATGATAAGAAGCAGGGCCGCTATGATTTGAAGAGCAATTCGGGGTAAGGCGGCCTGGCGCCGGTCGAAATAGCAGGGCGGCATTTCCGAGTCCGATTCGATATCCCGTTCTTCGCGCAGCATGGTGTGTACATAAATAATATATGATATTACCATGATGACAGCAATACCCAGTTGTAAGGTTCGATGTCCGGGTGGAATCATGCCGGTCAGAATAGCCACGGTGAATATAATCATGAAAAACAGCAGATCGCGGGACATGGTGGAATAATCCGCTATTACCTTCATGCCATGCATACGGCGACGGCGAAATATTATTACGGCCAGACCGGTTACGAACATGGCCAGGGTGGAAAGCATAAGCGGAGCGCCAAGAATGGCCCCGATGCCGATATCATGTCCCTCACTGCCCTGGCCGCTAAAAACAATTGCAATAATGGGGATTATAGTCTCCGGCAGTGCTGTGCCAACTGCCGCCAGTACACTTCCTACTGCTCCCTCAGACAGATTGAGTTTTTTACCCAGCCATTCAACTCCATTAACAAAGAGCTCTGCTGCTAACAGTATAATTCCCAAGCTGACTACAAGTATGGCGATACTCTTCATTCTTTGCTCTCCTTAAAGTTTCTTATTCTAACGGCAATAGCTTAGTCTGCCGCTGGTCGAACCCAGCGATGCCCTTAAATCCGGCATCAATCAGCATCTGGCGGGCTTCTGGCAGTCCTTCACCCAACTGCGCAGGATGGTGCGCGTCAGAGCCCAGAGTCACAGCTATTCCCCGGGAAAAAATCAGGTCGACAAGCTCCGGAGCAGGGTATATTTCCTTTACCGGCTTACGCAGGCCGGCACTATTAATTTCTATTATCATGCCCGCCGCTTTAATACTGTTTAATAGAGGTTCCACATAATGCTTTACGCTATGCTTCCGGGGACGATGACCCCAGATCTTTATCAGGTCCAAATGGCCCACCACATCAAACAAGCCGGATTTGACCGCCCTATGTACCAGCTCAAAATAACTGCGGTAAATCTGATCAATGTCTTTCCCGGTAAAAAGGTGGGAAAAGTCAGGGTGGTCAAATCCCCAGCCGTCTATAAAGTGGATTGAGCCAATGAGGTAATCAAAATCATACTGCCGGCTTATTTCCCTTATATGTTCTTCCCGGCCGGGAATAAAATCCACTTCTAACCCCAGTCTGATATTCATATCCGGGAATTCCTGCCGCAGTCGCTGTAGTACAGCGAGATCTATCCGGGAGAGGTATTCATCATGTTCACTGAAACCCAACTCTGTTATTCCCCGCTCCCGGGCCGCTATAACAAAGGTCCTGAGCCAGTCATAAGTATACTGGTACTCCCCGTGGGCCAAGGCATGGATATGGTAATCCTGCAGCACGGCTATAAATATCCTCCATTCTGTTTTTAGTCAACTGTCCTCTCGACGCTTGGCAGATAGAGGACTTCTAAACAATTCTAAATTATTTTACCGCAAAGCTCAAATTATGATCATACAATCTGGATTCCACTGCCAAATTCGGCTGCAATACATAAAATATGCGCCCATTGAAAAAGCAAGGGGGTTGATCCCTTGCTCCTGCCGCAGGATTTTAAAGTTTGGCTAACCCCCCTTTTAGAAGTTAAGATTATGCAGAAATCTTTCCTGAAAATCGGGATGATGGGCAAGCTCTACACACTCAATCTTATCCTGCAGAATCCTGGACTCGCGGCGTTTGGCATCTGAGAGCAGGGCCAGCATAGCCCCCTGAGCAGCAGTATTACCAAGGTTTATAATCTGATTGGGTTCCACCGGGGGCAGCATTTTTATCCGAACAGCGTTTTCCGGATTAATATAACTGCCAAAAGCACCGGCTATATATACCTTTTCCAGTTGCTTATAGTCTACTTCCGCTTTTTCCATAAGGATATCTATAGCCGTGCGTAAAGCAGCTTTGGCTAACTGCAGCTGCCTGATATCCTCCTGGTTTAAAACCAGGGGGGGAGCGGATTCCGTTTCCAGCAGCACAATTTCCCGGCCTCGTTCACTTTCCCTGGTATGAAGCCGGTTGACGGCTTCCGCAGTTATGGTCCCTTTTTCATCCATATACCCCAGCCTCAACAGAGCAGCCATCAGGTCAATAATGGCTGATCCGCAAATACCGCGTGCTACCTGAGCTCCGGGGATATGAAAATGCAGACCCCCTTCGTCATCTGCATCCACCCGGTCTACCACCCCTAGGCCAGCCCGGGCTCCGCTGCTGATCCCTCCGCCTTCAAAGGCAGGTCCGGCAGCAGCCGACGCCGCCCATAATTGACCGCGTTGGGCCAGGACAATTTCACCATTGGTACCTATATCAATAAACAGCCAGACTGCCGATGGCTTTATTTCCAGGGTCAATAAACCGGCGATGGCATCGGCGCCCACAAATCCCCCTGCCTGGGGCAGAACATAGACCCGGGTATCTTCACCTGCTGCCAGGCCCAATTCTACTGCTCCTAAATCCAGTTCATCAATTACAACTCCACTATAGGGTGCCACCGCAAAACCGGATGGATTTATACCCAGTAAAAAATGCAGCATGACCGGATTTCCTACCACCGCATATTCATAGAGGTCGAAAGGATTGAGCGCCGCTTCCCGAAGTAAATCCTCCACGACAGCATTTATACTGTTCAATAAAACCTGATGCAATTGGTCTAAACCATCAGTATGCTCCAGGCAGTAACTGATCCGGGATATGACATCGGCCCCGTAGACCCGCTGCATATTAGTTCTGGAAGCCATAGCCGCCACCTTCCCCGCCTGCAGGTCAACCAGAGCTGCAAAGAGGCTGGTACTGCCAATATCCAAGGCGATACCATAAGCGTTTTTTTTCTCTCGCCCGATATATTGCACTATCCGCTGTTCCCATTCCAGGGCCCATAATTCCAGAGTCGGACGTCCCACCCGATCCAGGCTGGACAATTCATTCCAGTTTTTGCTGTTCAACCGGATCTGCTTTCCGGGCAGGGCTTGTTTAAGCCTTCGCTGGAGGGGAACGGGACTGTCTTTATCCAGTCCCGGGATATAGATTTTTCGTAGATTGGCTTTGGGGCTTGACTGGTATTGATACCATTCCTTAAAAAGCTTATTCTTGGCATCGGAGCCAAAATCGCCATAATCCAGATAAACGGTGACTGATTCATCCACCCGGCAATAACAGGCCAGCCTCTCCCCGCTCTTAATCTCTTCTGCCAGCAGGTAGTCACGTTCATTATCGCTCTGTTCGCTTACCCGGCCCTCAATCCGCACCTTGCAACGGCCACAGGTACCCTTGCCGCTGCATGAACCCGCCGCGTCTATGCCATGAGCAGCCATACTTTGCCACAGGTTAACACCTGGGAAGGTCCAATACTCATCATTGGTTCCATCAGGATAAACCAATCTGATTTTGACCTTATCAGGCATCTGACCACCTGCTTTTACCGACAGTCAAGCCCTCCAGCGCCAGATGTCCGTTCAGCAATTCTTCCAGGGGGGAAAAGGTACAGCAGATATTCCGGTAAGGGGCATTACTGATATTAACCTTGAAGCACTGCTCGTTTATTATTATCTCCCGATATTCCTCAATCCTTTTTGCCGGAGAATAACGGCAGATCAAGCTGTATACTGCTTCCTTATTCAAATCCATCCTGCCTCCAAAAATGTTAGAAATATAAAAGGCGGCCTGCGGCCGCCTTCTTGCCCATTATGTTTATTCGGGTTTAGTTTCTGCCATAAGAGCAAATGCAAATATAAAAACCCATACCATTGATGCCAGAAACGCAACCAAAGCTCCGCTCACATCTCCGCTCTGAGCCAACTGTTTGTTGCCTGCGGCGTACATAATATTAAAAGCAACTAATCCCACTCCGGTCAGGATAAAGATTATTTTTTTAAATCCTCCCGATAACTGGAACTTCTTTGCCCAGCCGCAAAACTTCAGGAATATAAAAATTCCCAGCAATACGATTAAGAAGGTAAATAACGGATTGCCCCATATTCCTGGCGCACTAGCTCCCGATGAGCCAAATACTGCTAACACTTTTTCCCCCCCTCTCTCCTTCCTTTATTAAAAGATATTGTATTACTTAACTTTTAATATAACAAGGAAAGCAATTACCTGATGAGTACAACGAGATCCCCCATTCCCTGTCCTATCAAGTACATATTCTCTACAGACAACGTATTTCCTTCTTTAAAAAGATAAATTTTGATAAAAATTGTTCAAATCCTGCAAAGCTTTACAAACCCATTAATATTTATTATAATAGTTTTTGCTTTAAAAGAAAATAAAGTAAGTAAATCAGATAGTCGCAGGCTTTTTTGGCCTGAGGAAAGTCGGAGCTCCGCAGGGCAGGGTGCTGGATAACGTCCAGTGGGGGTGACCCTAAGGAAAGTGCCACAGAAACAAACCGCCGCCAACGGAGGTCGGAAATCAGAAGTCAGAAGTCGGATCAATGGTCCCGAGGTGAACACCTGGTAATAGCAGCCGGATGACAGCGCTCGTAGCCATAGTTTCCAACCTCTTGCCTCTGACTTCCGACTTCCATTCCGGTAAGGGTGGAAAGGTGAGGTAAGAGCTTACCAGCATTTAGGCGACTAAATGGCTCGGCAAACCCCACCCGGAGCAAGACCTAATAGGGGAATAACGAAGTAGCCCGCTTCTTTCCCGGGTTGGTCGCTAGAGGTGTCAGGCAACTGGCATCCCAGATAGATGACTATCAGATACAGAACTCCGCTTACAGATTTACTTACTTCGTTCAATAAGAACCGCCGTTCAAGCGGTTCTTTTTTTGCTGCCTGAATTTATATTATTGCATTTGTGCACCAGACCTGACAGTTATTATGTCGTTTCCCTAAATCTGCCTTTTCAACCTCACCGCCCTGGGCTGCAATGATATTTCGGCTTTGGAAAAATTTCAAGATCTGCCATGGGAATAAAAATATTTTGCATTTGTGCAGGCAGTTCATGAATATTTGCAACAAAAATATGAACCCCAAGCCTTATTTTGCCAGCCTGATCTTCAAAAAAGAATACGATCTTTTCGCTTTGTTATGGTATTTATAACCTATTGTCGCAAATTATTGCCTTTTCCTGTTTATCTTCCGATCATAGTTATAACCCTGAACCGCCTTATTTCTAAGACTACCGACTTCAAAAAGCTGGCATAATTTTTGCTTATTGCCATTCTATGTAGGGAGAATTATTGGGGGAGGTGGTTTTATTATCTATCGCTAGAGCGATTTTGGTTATTTGGAAGTCAGAGCAATGATATTGTCCGTAAGGACTTAAATGGTTTAAGAAAGGGGCGTTCTGATGAGAGAAGTAGTAATAGTAAGCGCTTGCCGTACTGCTATAGGGAAATTTCTGGGCAGCCTTAAAGATGTACCAGCCAAGGAATTGGCGATTACCGTAGGAAAAGCTGCTGTAGCCCGAGCAGGTATTCCTGCCGACCTGATTGATGAAATAGTCATGGGTCAGGTATATCCCCATCTGCAGGGATCTCTGCCCGCCCGCCAGGTAGGATTGGGCGTAGGATTGCCGCTTAGAAGCAATGCCTGTAATGTTAACCAGAACTGCGCTTCCGGTATGCGGGCTCTGGAGATTGCCTGCACCAACATAATGGTGGGCAAAACTGACATAGCTTTGGTAGTCGGGGTCGAGAATATGAGCGCTGCCCCCTATATGATACCCAAGGGAAGATCAGGCTACCGGATGGGACCCGGTACGGTTGAAGACGCCATGCTGCATGACGGTCTGGTTGATAGCCTGGTTCCCGGCCATATGGGCCTGACTGCGGAAAATGTAGCCGAAAAATATGGTATTACCCGCCAGGAATGTGATGAACTGGCGCTCATAAGCCATCAAAGGGCGACCCGGGCGGTTAAAGAAGGCACCTTCAAACGTGAGATTGTCCCGGTAGAAATCAAAACCAAAAAAGGAGTTACCTACTATGAAACTGATGAACACATGATTCCTGACGCCGACCTGGAAGCTATGGGCAAGCTACCCTCCGCCTTCAAGAAAGGTGGAGTGGTTACTGCCGCCAATGCCTCCGGCATCAATGATGCTGCAGCCGCGGTAGTTGTTATGGCCAAGGACAAAGCCGCTGAGTTAGGCGTCAAACCATTGCTGAAAATGATAACTATCGCCGCCGAAGGGGTTGCCCCGGAAGTTATGGGATTAGGCCCGGCAGTCGCTATTCCCAAGGCTCTTAAACAAGCCGGTATGAATTTTGAAGATATAGATTACTGGGAAATTAATGAGGCTTTCGCAGCACAATTCCTGGGAGTGGGGCGGATGCTTAAAGAGGATTCCGGTATTGAGCTGGATATGGAGAGATGCAATCTCAACGGTTCCGGAATAGCTCTGGGCCACCCGGTGGGATGCACGGCTCTCCGTATAATAGTAACCCTGTATCATGAACTGGAGAGACAGAACAAAACTACCGGCGGAGCATCTCTTTGCGTCGGTACCGGACCGGCTATGGCATCACTCTGGACCAGAGAAATATAGCTGCCAGCCTGCCTGAAGCTTCCTGCAGGACGGCCGGTATAATGTATTAGATAGAAACATTTAAGGGAAGATTTATGCCCTTCTGAGGAAGCAGTATCATATTTTATAAATTGGAGGGAAACTAATGTCAGCTAATTTTGCTTATTTAAACACCAGGGATATGGAATTCATCATCCAGGAGTGGTTACCTAGCGAAAAGGTATTTAACTATGACAAGTTTAAAGATTATTATTCCAAAGATGATGTCAAGGCTTTCCTGGCTCCGATACTTAAAATGGCCAAAGAAGTGGTTGAACCCACCAATGAAGATGGCGATAAGAACCCGGTCAAATTGGTGGACGGTAAGGTTATTCTCCCCAAGACCTTTGGCCCTTTATTTCACAAACTGCAATCGGAAGGCTGGGGTACCAGTAATATTGACAAATCAGAAGACGCCATGGTCATGCCTCATGTGTTAAACGCCGCTGTCACCGAATTGCTCTGTGCAGCCAATCCGGTGTTATATCCCTATATCCTGTTGACCAGCGGCGCCGCCGACCTTATTCAGAGTTTCGGCGATGAAGACCTGAAGCAAATGTTTCTGCCCAACATGATGGATGGAACCTGGTCGGGCACCATGTGCTTGACTGAACCCAGTGCAGGCTCTGATGTAGGCGACATCCTCTCCAAGGCCTATCCCACTGATGATCCCCGCGTCTTTAAGATTAAAGGGCAAAAGATCTTTATTACCGGCGGCGACAATGATTTTACCGATAATATCATTCACCTCTACCTGGCCCGGGTGGAAGGGGCCAAAGCCGGTACCAGCGGTATTTCCTTATTTATTGTACCGAAATTCTGGGTTAACGAAGACGGCAGCCTGAGTGATAATGATGTGATTACCACCGGTATAGAGCATAAGCTGGGTCAATATGCCTCTTGTACCGCCGCGCTTTCATTTGGCGATAACGGCAGCTGCCGGGGCTGGCTGCTGGGCAGGCATCCATTGGAGAACGACGGCAGAGGGGAAGGCATGGCCCAGATGTTCCAGATGATGAACCTAGCCCGGATGGAAACCGGCCATATGGCTCATTGCTGCATTGCCAACGCTTTCTATAATGCCCGCGATTATGCCAAAGACAGAGTACAGGGACGTCCCTTCACCAATCCCCGCGGCGAACGGGTCGCCATTATCAGCCACGAGGATATCCGGCGTACCTTGATTATGGGTAAAGCCCATATGGAAGCTATTCGCGCTATGCTGATGAAAGCCCTGCTCAATTTCGATATCCGCGAGCATGATCCCAGTCCGGAAGAAAGGCAAAAAGCTCAAACCTACGTGGAAATTGTAACTCCGTTATGCAAAGCTTATCCCAGTGATGAAGGCTGGTGGCTCTGCGGCGAAGCCATCCAGGCTTATGGCGGCTACGGCTACTGTGAGGAATACCCGGTAGCTCAGATTGCCCGTGATATAAAAATTTACTCCATCTGGGAAGGCACCAACTTCATCCAGTCTCTGGATCTGGTTGGCCGTAAGATGGGCATGGCCAAGGGTGCTGACTTTGCCGCCTTCCTTCAGGAAATCAAAGACTTCCTGGCTGCCAATAAGGACACTGCAGGTCTGGAAAAGGAATTCCGCAATCTGGGGCGGGCGCTGCAAGCCTATGATAGCATCCTGGGTACCCTGGTCAGCTGGAAGAGCAGCAATCCTTCCCTGATTCCAACCTATTCCCGTCGGGTTTTGACTGCCACTTCCCAGTTGCATGCGGGTCATCTGCTGCTGGATCAGGCCCTGATCTGCCTGAAAAAAATGGCTGAAATAGGTCCCGAACATTACGATTACAAGTTCTACAAAGGCAAAGTTGAAGCCACCCGCTGGTATCTAAGAAACGTAGTACCTAATATCTGGTGTATGGCTGATATTATTACTGATGCTGATACTTCGGCTCTGGATATTGACCTGGAGTCTTTTGATTATTAACAATCCATATTTTTAGCCTGTTTTATGCAAACTTTCACCCAATAATTCCCCGGTCAAAGAAGAAGTGCCCCGTCACTTCTTCTTTGATTTTGACCATCAAAAAATAAGGAGATATACCAGCAGTATACCTCCTCATTATTTTTGTCTTAACTATTTTAATTATTTTGCTTTTTTGCCGCCTTTACCTTTTTTCGGACCTTTGGTGGCCGGCTTTACTGCAACAGCTTCCTTGAGGGATTTACCAGGTTTGAATGCCGGAACTTTGGTAGCAGGAACTTTGATTTCTTCCCCCGTTGCCGGACTGATAACTTTTCTTTCCTTCCGGTCACGCACTTCAAAGCTACCAAAGCCGATAATTTGAACCTTGTCGCCATTTGCCAGTGCCTGCTGGATGGTTTCTACCAGTGCATCCAGGGCTTTAGCAGCATCCTTCTGAGTGACCTCGGCCTTTTCCGCCAAAGATTTAACAAGTTCCGATTTGTTCACGACTAGTCCTCCCTTAAATTTTTTATTAACCATAATTTACATTCCCCATAAAAAGGGCAATTCCTGCTACTAAACAAAAAATTTTTTAGATTTCTTAAAATTTTTCAATTTAGTAGGTAGTTTATATTTTTCCAGTTTTGATTGACTTTATGCACTAAACCCCTATTTTTAGGGTCTCAGTAATAAAAAATCAATGAATACGGCCGGTATCGCTAATCAATGACCTCCAGAATAGAAATACTGCGGTCAATAGCCAGATTGTAAAAAATATCCCCTACCATTACGATTGGACGGGTAGGCTGAGAGGGATCAACGTAAATCACTATCCCGGTTTTATCATTGGAAAGCAATACTTCATTGCCGATATAGAAACTGGTGATTTTATCGTAAAATATTTTAGATATCCTGGGGTTAAGTTTACCGAAAGACTCCTGCCAAAGGATGTCAGCTGCCGTGTAAGGCGACCTTTTACTCGAATAAACCCGGGTCGAGGTCACGGCATCGTATACATCGGCAACTGCAACCACCGAAACACAAAGATTTTTGCTATAGCCCTTGGTTCCCATGGGATAACCCGAACCATCCGCCCGCTCATGATGCATCAGAGCCGCATTGGCAATATTACTGCTTATCCATTCATACTGGGCCAAAAGATTATAGCCCATCAAGGTATGTTTCTTCATATCCTCATATTCATTATCGGACAATTTGGCCGGTTTATTTAATATACTGTCCTCTATAAATACTTTACCAATATCGTGCAGCAACCCCGCCTCGCCTAATTCCTTTATGGTCTCCGGGGCACATTTAAGCCAGCGTCCCATCAAAATACAAAGCAATGCTACGTTAACCGAATGGGTGAAGAGATAATCATCCTTTTCCTTCATTAACCGCATCTGGCGAAACAAGTCGCCGGCATCAAAAACCTGCTCCAGCAATAAATCGGTTATATCGCTTATATCCTTGAAATCCAAAGGTTTGCCCAGCTTGGCTTCAAGCATGAAGGATCTGACCACCCCCAGGGAATCGCTATAGACATCTTCAAAGCGTCTCCCCGGTTTAACCTTGGCCTCGGCCTCCATGATAAAAACATCATCAATATTGCGAGCGCGGAGATTGTCCAAATGTTCCTGAGTTATAATAGTTCCTTTGGGCAGAAGCAGTTTGGAATCATAGGTAAATATGTCTTTTCCCAGGGTTACGCCGGGCTTTAAGCTGTTAACCTTTATTTTCAGCATCGCTTGTACCCCTTCTAAAATTACTCTACTGATTTGCTATTCTACAGATAGCAATTATTTTCCTCTCTAGCTCAGATAATTTTAGACATCTTTTATGCAGGCCGGAGAATGACACTGAATCAATTCCAACGCGGGGCGCTCATTTTTTAACCTGGAGGTCAAAAAATCATACAGCAAGGGAACTACAATCGCCTCGGTGCCCTGATGGCCGGCATCTATGATCGCCAATCCTGAAGCTTCGGCTTCTTTGGCCTCATGGTATTTCAGGTCGCCGGTAACCAGCACATCTATATCACGACCCCGGAGATGATCAGTCAGACTGGCTCCGGCTCCGCTTATAACGGCAATATTATGCACCATACTCTCCAGATTTCCCACTACCCGTAACGATCGCAGTCCCAGTGCCGTCTTCACCTGGAGAGCGTAATCCCGCAAACGGGTTTTTTGTCGCAGATGTCCCCTGCGTCCCGGGCTGAACTCCTGCCCCTGATTTTCCAGGCGATAGAGGTCATAGGCTACCTCTTCATAAGGGTGGGCTTCCTGCATGGCGGTCAGAACCCGGCTGATATCGTGCTCATAAATTATCGTCTCCAGGCGGAATTCCTCCACCTCCTCCAGTATACCGCCGGCACCGATAAAGGGATGGGTATCCTGACCCGGCCGAAAAGTGCCGGTACCCCGGGTGCGAAAACTGCAATCCGAATACCGGCCGATAAAACCGCCTCCAGCCGCACAGATAGCTTCTCTGACTGCCTCTCCATGGCTTACCGGTACAAATACCACCAGCTTGAACAATGCTTCCCGATAAGCCGGATACAGCGGTTCTATACCCAGCAGCCCCAGACGCTCCGCCAGCAGCTGGTTAAGGCCCTGCCGGGCGGCGTCAAGATTAGTATGGGCACTATAAAGTGTGATATCCGCACTGACCAGCTTTTGTATCATCCTGCCCTTCGCTGAGGCATAGTCGATATTTTTTATCGGCCGAAAGAAAAAAGGGTGATGGGTGATAATCATGTCGACCCGGTTATCCGCCGCCTGCTGCCAGGCAAACTCATCCAGATCAAGCGCAATCAGCAGACGACCTACTTCTTTATCGGCGCTGCCTATCTGCAAACCGCTGTTATCCCAACTTTCAGCCAGATAGAGAGGAAATGCCTCCTCCATGACCGCCATGATATCTTTAGCCCGGACTGTCATCAAGTATCGCCTCCAGTTCCCGTATTTTGTCCCGGTATTCATTTACAGCCATATCCCGGTCACCTCCGGCCTGCATCAACCCGCAGAAGGCCTCCCGGTACCTATGCAGGCAAGACTTCAGGTAACGTGATCTATAAGCCGTTTCCCTGCGCAGCAGCAAGGGCCCGACGTCGGTTTCCAGAGGAGTCAGGCGATAGGGAAGGTTCCCCGGTCCAGCGCTTAATGCCACAAACAGACGGCCATTTTCAGCAATCAGCCTCTCTTCCAGTATGGGCCATCCCCGCCGGGAAAGCTCCCGGCGCAGTGCTCCGGCCCGGCTCATAGGCTGAAAAACAAACCTTTTGAAGCTGCAGGCCTTCCTATAATCCGCCGCGAGCATATCCGCCATCGCCTCTCCCCCCAGACCTGCTATAACCACATTTACCGCTTCACCGGCAACCAGCGGAGCCAGGCCGTCGCCCCGGCGGATTTCTATCAGGCCCGAACAGGGGCTGGCCGCCACCCCGGCCCGTAACCGCTGATAAGGACCCCCGCCCAGTTCGGTGGCAATAACCCGGGGCGCTGAGCCCTGCTCGACCAAAAAACGGGCCAGCCCCCCGTGATCCGCACCTATATCGGCCGTGACCCCGCCCTTTATTATCATTGCGGCAAGCGCCAGGAGACGCCGGGAAAACAACGCTGCACCATCCTCTCGTTACCTGTTTTAATATATCTTAACCCTCATGGCCGCAAGCCACAACCAAAACAGCAATTGTTTTGCCTTCCTTCTCCCCGCTTGTATTTCTCTACGGCTTCCATCTTCTTGACATAACTAATTTTCCTTCTTTAAATAAAAAGCTCCCCTTCGTGTATTCCTGAATTTTTGCTATTTCAGGTATCCACACACAGGGGAGCTTATCAGCGCTTTTAGCCTGCGGGTTTACTTTATCCAATTAGTCTTGCGGTGGTCTTGCCGCAACCGGACAACGCTTCCATCACCGTGGCGGCTGCCTGACCAAGGGTTTCCAAAATTCGTTTGCGATGGTCGGAATAATAATGCGGCTCAATGCGTACTTTATTGAGCCGCTATTATAGACTTCCTTTACTTCAGCTTTATTTACTTTACCGCCGGCAGGTCTTTCACACTCAAAGCCAGTTCCTCATCGGAAAACTCAATATCATCGGTTTCACCTGCCAGGAACTTATCATAGGAATAGAGATCCAGGTGGCCATGTCCGCTGAGATTAAAGACAATGGTACGGGGAACTCCCTCTTCTTTGGCTTTTAGAGCCTCGTCAACCGCTGCCCGGATAGCATGGGCCGATTCCGGCGCCGGTACAATACTTTCGGTACGGGCAAAAAGCAGGGCCGCTTCGAAAGTTGGATTCTGTTTTACCGCCCGGGCTTCGATCAGTCCATCGTGATACAACTGGCTGATCAGTGGTGACTCCCCATGATATCTTAAACCGCCGGCATGGATTCCCGATGGTACAAAACCATGTCCCAGGGTATACATCTTCAGAGCCGGGGTAAGACCCGCCACATCGCCGTAGTCATAAGCAAATACGCCTTTGGTAAGAGTGGGGCAGGCTGCAGGCTCTACTCCCACCAGGCGGATATTCTTGCCGGCCAGTTTATCCGGTATAAAAGGAAAGGCGATGCCGGCAAAATTACTGCCTCCGCCGCAGCAGCCAATAACGACATCGGGATAATCATCAACCATTTCCAGCTGCAGCTTTACTTCCTGTCCGATTACACTCTGGTGCAGGCAAACATGATTTAAAACGCTTCCCAGGGAATAGTTGGTGTCTTCTCGGTATACTGCATCTTCTACCGCTTCGCTGATAGCCATTCCCAGACTTCCCGGAGTATCAGGATCTTTTTCCCGCTCCCGGCGTCCGGCAGCGGTCAGATCGCTGGGGCTGGCAACACAGGTGGCGCCATATAGTTCCATGATCGAACGCCGATAAGGCTTCTGATAATAGCTCACTTTCACCATGTATACCATGGCTTCCAGACCGAACAGCTGACAGGCCAGGGATAGCGCCGTTCCCCATTGTCCGGCCCCGGTCTCGGTACTGATCCGCTTTATGCCCTGAACCTGGTTGAAAAACACCTGGGGCAGAGCGGAGTTAAGTTTATGGCTGCCTACGGGACTGACGCCCTCGTACTTATAGTAAATGTGACAGTTGCTGTCCAGGGCCTTTTCCAGATTACGGGCCCTGAATAGAGGTGAAGGACGGTATTGCTTGTAAAGTTCCCGTACCGGTTTCGGTATCTCTATAAACCTTTCGGTCGATACTTCCTGGGCAATCAGTTCCCGGGCAAATATAGGCTCCAGATCAGCCGGGCTTAAAGGCTGCATAGTCTGGGGATTTAAACCCGGGGCCAGGGGATTGGGCATGTCTGCCTGGACATTATACCAGAATTTCGGGATCTTATCCTCCGGCAGAATGATTTTGGTGAGCTCGTCTCTACTCATCTCAGCTCATCTCTCCTCTCATATGTTTTATTAAAGTATACAAAAGTTAGTTTATCATAGAATAACCGCCATCGCAAGGGCGCCGCCCTGCCCTCAGAGCTATAAAATTCAACCATTCCGATAACCGCCCTATTATTATCATAAAATTCTGCATTAATAAATGTTATTGCATCAAGCGACAAATTGGAATTGTCAATCGAAGTAGAATAGTTCTTCAAATTTTTTATCTAGGGCAATGCATAAAATCAAAGCTAATTTTGCAGTTGGATTAAATTGACCCGTTTCAATGGAGCTTATCGTATTTCTTGAAACACCAACCATTTCAGCGAGCTCGCTTTGCGAAAGGCCCTTATTCGCTCTTACTTCTTTTAACCTATTGTTCAGTACTAAATTATCATTCATATTTATTTTTCCCTATAGCTACTTCCTCCAAATTTTATATGGTTTTCCCAATGTACCATCCCAAGCAGGCTAAGCAGGCTATTCCTGTTACTATGCCTAACAGCAAATGAAATTTGTCCTTTTCCAGTGCGTAACGCCTAAAAGCTCCTACAGACAAAAACACAAACATAAGAGAAGCAATATCACCAAAAGGCTGCTTGATCCATACTTGATATAACATCAAAATCAAGGATAAAAAGCATAGCGCATAAAATCCTTGATTATCACCATGTCTGTTTATGTTTTCCTTTCCCTCGTCCTCGCCTTCGGTTTTATACTTTTCTAAAATTTCCTTTTTGTTCATACATTAAATACCTCCAGATTTTTGCCAAGTTTTATTGGCATCTTTAATATAAACGTGCCAAGTATACTTGTCAATAGTTTTTGCAAAGTTTTCTGTGCAGAAAAAAGCATATAATCATAAATAAATCTTTTTTACACGGTTATTTCAAGGTTATCAGGCTAAAATATGCAGAAATGTATCTGCTTTAGCCTGATTGTTTATGTTATATTTTAAAAGACTCAAGCAAAAAAAAGCGATTCCATACAGTAAATCCCGATTGGTCAGAAAATGCATATAATGCGAGGTCATGATGACGACGATTTATAGAAAATATTTGAACCTAAATATAAACGGCTTTCACATTGGCTTGGAACAGAGTGCGAGCGAAAACAACTATTTCTGCACGCCCAAGGGAGCGAGGATAATCGGCTGGGCAGGTGTTGACGGTATTCACTTTTGCTTTGTGCGCGGCTTTGGAGAGATGGTATTTGCCGTCAGCCCCATGAACACGCCCGGCAACTATGTGCACCCGCTGGCACAAGATTTTAACGATTTTCTGCAGCTCTTGCTGGCTTGCGGCCATACGGCGGCATTGGAGCAGGTATGCTGGTGGGAGCAGGCGCAGTTTGGCGCATTCCTGCGAGAGAACGCCCCCACTGCCGCGCAATCGGCGGCACTGGATGTTATCCGGGAAAAACTTTTGCTTGCGCCTATGGAGCAGCCGTTTGCCTATATCAAAGCCTTGCAGGCCGGATTCGATTACAGCCGCATCAAATATACCGAGGATTACTATGACTGGGTTCCCTCCGAACCCCAAATACCGGAATGGAAGGTTTATTTTGACGGAAACTTCCGGGGGCGTCATGGCCGCGAAAGAGCCGGAAAGGAAATCCCCCTGAACAAGCAGTTTATCTGGGATGATGAGGTCTGGAATATTCCGGCGATTTACACCTGCAGCAAGGGCCTGGTCGTAGATTTTGGTTTGCAGGTTCCGCCGGAGCGTATCCGTGCCTTTATGGATAAGTGGAAACTCTCTGCCGACAGTGATGGAACCGGTTTTACAGATGAACAGCGTATGCAAATCGACACGGAAAATCCGCTGGATGTTAATATCAATCCGAAGATTATTTTGAACGGAACCGAGCTTTCAGGCTCGCATGGCTGCGGCGTATCCTGGAACCCCTGCTTCCCGGAGGGAAACAGCCTTGAGACTGAGAGCGTAATACAGCATTATGGACTTGACCCCGCCCAAGGCTATGTCATCTGGCGCAGCGCGTTCCCTTGGAAAACGAAGCGCAAGCCGCAGATTAAAGCGCTCAGCGTGACGCTGATGCAGGAACCTGCCGCCATACCGGGGCCGCACTTTCGGGTATCGTCCCCCGGTGAGCAAATTGAGTTTGCCCATCCGTCCACGGATAAGAAGCACACTCTGACCGTGCAGGAGTATGAGCGGCAGGAATTGTCCGCCGAACATTTTGGCGACCAAAATCAGGAATTTCCGACGCACTGTACCATGATGAGCTATACGCTCGCACCCGATCTTCCGGACAGCTCCTTTACTGTTATGGATTGCCTCCCATCCGACCAGCCCCGGCATAAGCCCACGACCCCCAATTCCCCAGAGATGCTCAGCGACGCTTGCTGCATTGGCGTCATTGGCAGCGCGGATGGCCCAACCGCCATCGTACTCGGGGGCGTCAACCAGGGCAAGCTCCGGGCAGCCTGTTCCGCACTGCACTTTGAGCCGGCGGAGGATGTGGAGTGGCGTATGGTGTTTTATGAAAAAAAGTACGAAGATATTACGGTGGCCCTGATCTAAACCCGAGACTAAAAGATTATAATGAGCATAATGGGAGACTTAGGGAACGTCGATTTACTGATATTACTTAAGTGAAATTACTTACGCATCTATATTTATACTAATGACACAATTGATTGCTTAAAATAAAGCAGGGCTTATAAAGGTCTGCGCTTATGCGGTTTTAGGGAGTTTCGAATCGGGAATTAAAAACTCCTGTTTTTTTTATGGCCGCGGCTTTTTATATGGAACAACTTATTTGACCACCACCCTGCTTGTATGGTTTTTATTAAGGAGTGAAAGATTTGATAACAGTTAAATTAGCTCTTTCTTATATAAAAGCGCATAAAGAAAAAACTTTAGCAGTTTTAGCCGGTATAGGATTAGCGGTTATGCTGATTTTTTCAATGTTTGTAATCAGGGATTCGGGATATGATAGTCAGATACGAGAAGCCAAAAACCTCCACGGGGATTATAATCTGTTTTTTGACGATCTTGATATGAACTCTGTGAAAGAACTGGAAAAGCAGAAAGAAGTAAAAAAATTAATCAGCGTTAAATATTTATGTGAAATAGTTAACACAGATAGTGGAGTTACGCTGGATTTAAGCATATTTAATAAAGATTATATTGATTCCCTCAATTATAAGTTTATAGGAAGGGAGCCCATAAAAGACGGAGAAATCGCAATAGAAGAAGAAGCAATCCGGCAAATGGGGATCAGGGACCCTCTAAATAAAGAGATTGACTTAATGTTATTAAACAAGTATTTAGACAAAGACAATATCCCGCAAATGGACAGCGGCAATAAAATATTTAAAATTGTGGGCTTGATACAGAAACCGGAAAAATATTATAAAGAATTAAATGGCTTTAAGTGCCAGGCATTTATTCCTGAAACAACCAAGCTGCCGATAAGCGCAACTGAAAATACATATAAAGGGAATTTATATCTTCATGATAAGGAAAATGACTCTGCCTTTTTATATAAAATGTATGAAAAATTAAATATTAAGGATTATAACTTATTTTATAACATTGAAGTATTTCAAGCAGAGTCTTTTAAAACAGCTACCAAATATGGCAGAAAAAACATTGAAAACTTAATTATTCTGATTATTGTAGCAAGCCTTGTAATATACAATATCTACAACATTATATTAGAGGGTATGATAAATCAAATCGGAATGTTGAGAGCCGTTGGGATGTCAAATAGGGACATTAGAAGAATGTTTCGAGTATCAAGTTTAATTTATATAGTACTTGGAACCCTAATCGGCATATTGGCCGGAACGGTTTTTTCATACATAGGCATAAGGATGGTGTACGGATACAGTTCAATACTGTCCATAGAAAAAGAGAGCATACTTTTTTCTTTTTTAGTTTCCATAATAGCAGTGACCGTTTCCAACTTTATAATGGTTAAAAAGGCATTGAAAATGTCTATAATGGACTCCATAAACAAAAGCGACAGATATGAAAGAAGATCAAAGGCAATTAGTAAAAGAGAAGAAAACCATGGAAATATATTGATTAAATTCGTGAACAGAAATATTTGGAGCAACAAATCCAGAACGATTTTGACAATCATAGCAATGTGTTTTGTTGGAGCATTGTTCATACAAACATCTGTCATTAATGATCGAATGAAGTTGACAAATAATATAACCGGCGGGCTTGTACCTATATCATACGGTAATGTGGATATAAGCTTAAGCGGCAATTATCGAAATACGGAAGACATTTTTTATAATATAAATGATCCTATTGTACAAAAAGTGAAAAAGTTAAGCGGCGTAAAAAAAGCCGAAGCTTTCTTTTATAACCAGGACGGCTTTTTGTCAATCAGCAAGGAAAAAGTGTCCGATGATTTAATAAAAGAATTAAGGCGGCAAGAGCAAAAATACTATTCTGATTATGACAAGGAATATCCGCTTCTTGTAAAAGGTTATAATAAAAGTTTGTTAAAAAATATAAATCCGTTTATTGCCGAGGGAGAAAATATAATCGAAGATAAGTCTGGAGCCTATAAAAAAGTGCTGTTGGTTAACAATATTTACTCCAGAGTCATTAACTCATATTCGACACAGGTTATCAAAGATGTAGATGTGGGAGATATTTTAGAAATAAAATTACCGGTTTATAGAGACGGAGCAGAGAAATATGAAAAATTCAAAGTGGAAGTTTCAGGCATAATGGATAATACTTATATCGGAGCTCAAGATGGTGACCCGGTGTTCACAGGAGGACAGGTAATTTTCAGGGAAGAGGATTATAAGGAGTTAACCGGTCGGCAAAACTACAATAGACTTTTTGTGATGGTTGAAGACGGTGAATTAGAGCCGGTTGAAGGAAAAATAGAGCAAATGGTTAAAGACTACGCCTTTTCTTCGGTAGGGGGTAAAAATGAGCTTAAGAAATATACAGTACTGACTTCGGAAGAAAGATTGGGTACCATATATCAGCTTTTGATGATTCTGATATTATCCGTTAATATCATTGCTATTGTAAGGAGCAATATTATATCAAGGATAAAAGAATTATCAATTTTAAGAGCAATTGGAATGAGTGCTAGAAATTTAAAAAAGACAATATTGGTTGAATCCGAAATGTACGGCATTATTGCCTCCGTATTAACTGCAATTTTCGGCATATATGATTACAATAAAGGCGTCTTGAAAATAAACAGGGCAACTTTAGAAGCGGGTTATACTCAAACTCTTTCATACGGCATTCCCTTTAAGCAGATACTGATAGTTTTTGCGGTCTCCGCTGTAATGTGTTTTATTGCGGTATATATTTCTAAAGATAAAATTGAAAATCTTAATATAACTGAAGGCATTTCAAAAAATGAATAGTGCATAAACCATATGGAGCGAAAAGAATATTTAATGATATACATGAGGTGAAATATGAAAAGGCTGAAAACAATTGATTTAAATAAAATCTACGGGCAAGGAGAAAATAAAGTTCATGCTTTAAAGGACATAAATATTGAAATTGAGCCGCATAAATTTACATCTATCATCGGGCCCAGCGGCTCCGGCAAAAGCACTCTTTTACATTGTGTCGCCGGCCTTGACAGACCCACATCGGGAAAAGTCTATTTAGACGATATGGATATATATGCTTTAGATGATGAGAACTTATCACGAATAAGAAGGCAGGATTTCGGATTCATATTTCAAAGCTTTAACCTTATTCCGGTAATAAATGTAT